>Ga0126313_10000013_pt1 | contig 90915 bp, 89 predicted proteins | sample Plot105A_FD_89954 | JGI IMG/M metagenome (GOLD analysis project Ga0126313, IMG submission 89954) | Serpentine soil microbial communities from UC McLaughlin Reserve, CA, USA - Plot105A | ecosystem: Environmental > Terrestrial > Soil > Grasslands | place: USA: UC McLaughlin Reserve, Lake County...
ATCCAGCCCTCGTCGCGCGCCATCACGGAGGCGATCCGCAGCGCGAAGCACTTCTTGCCGAGCAGCGCGTTGCCGCCGTAGCCGGAGCCGTAGGACCAGATCTCGCGCGTCTCGGGGTAGTGGACGATGTACTTCGTGTCGCTGCACGGCCAGGAGACGTCCTCCTGCCCAGCCTCGAGCGGCGCGCCGACGCTGTGGACGCACGGCACGAAATGGCCGTCCTCGCCGAGGACTCTGAGGGCGCCTGCACCCATGCGGGTCATGATCCGCATCGAGACGGCGACGTATGCGGAGTCGGTCAGCTCGACGCCGATGTGTGCGATCTCGGAGCCGAGTGGCCCCATGCTGAACGGGACGACGTACATCGTGCGCCCGCGCATGCAGCCCTCGAACAGGCCGGCGATCGTCTCGCGCATCTCGGCGGGATCGCACCAGTTGTTCGTCGGGCCGGCGTCGGCCTCGTCCTCCGAGCAGATGAACGTGCGGTCCTCGACGCGTGCGACGTCGGTCGGGTCCGACAGCGCGAGATAGCTGTTCGGTCGCTTCGCGTCGGACAGTCGTTCGAAGGTTCCTGCGTCGACGAGCTCTTGACAGAGCCGGTCGTACTCCTCAGCCGAGCCGTCGCACCAATGGATGCGATCCGGCTGCGTCAGTGCGGCGATCTCTTCGACCCACGCGCGGAGTTTTGCGTGGCTCGTGGGCGGGGCGGTATCGGTGATGCTCACGTGATCTCCCTCGTGGCGGTCGCGGGACATCCGCGGGATTGTTCCATCTGCGCCGAAACTGTGCTTCCGCAGCGTGGAAGGCCGGCGCGCAAGCCGCCCCCTGACCGCTATCGCGGCCAGGGCGGCAGACCCGATGATTTCGGGCTCCGGCCGCCGGAACCGGCGGCCTTTGCGCGACGTCAGGGGTGTTACCCGTGGTTCTTGCGCGGCACGAGCACGAGGCGCTTGAACTCCGCCACGAGCACGCCGTCCTGGTTCAGAACACGCGTGTGGACCTTCACGACGCCGCGGTCGAGCTTCGATCTGGAGGGCTTGACCTCCAGCACCTCGGTCTCGCAGAAGAGCGTGTCGCCGTGGAAGACCGGATTGGGATGGCTCAGCTCCTCGGTCGCGAGGTTCGCGATCGCCTTGCCGGAGACGTCGGAGACCGACATGCCGAGCGCGAGCGAGTAGACGAGCGGTCCGACGACGACGTTTCTGCCCTGCTGCGAGCCCGCCGCGTAGACGTCGTTCAGGTGCAGCGGGTGGTGGTTCATCGTGATGAGGCAGAAGAGGTGGTCGTCTGACTCGGTGACTGTCTTCGCGGGCCAGTGCTTGTAGGTCGCGCCGACCTCGAACTCCTCGAGGTAGCGGCCGTAGGCGTGGGCGCCGGAGGCCTCGCGGGCTGCTTGGTCGGTCTCGACGCCGTTGATCGTGTCGCTCATGTGTTCAGGGCCGTCCTGGGTGTCGGAATAGCGAAGGAATGACCGCGAAGTGTGCCGCCTTCGCGGCGACCGTGCGTCGTGTTGACCCGCGGGTCAATACGATTTGCGCGACATTCCACTCATCTGACCACCGAACCCGAGAGACCCTGTGCGCAACCCACGAGACTTCGCGAAGCCCCTCGCAGTCGGGGCGCCCGACCCGATTCTTGACATCCCGTTCCGCCCGTCGCGGATGATCCACTTCTTCGACGCCAGCAACGAGAAGATGGCAGCGAAGGTGCCGGACATGGCCAAGCAGGCCGACATCCTGCTCGGCAACCTCGAGGACGCGGTCCCCGTCGACCGCAAGGAGGCCGCCCGCGAGGGCCTCGTGAAGGTCGGCCAGGCCGTCGACTTCGGCGACACGCAGCTCTGGACGCGCGTCAACAGCCTCGACTCGCCCTGGGTGCTCGACGACCTGCTGCGGCTCGTCGGCGAGATCGGCAACAAGCTCGACGTGATCATGGTCCCGAAGGTCGAGGGCCCCTGGGACATCCACTACGTCGATCGCCTGCTCGCCCAGCTCGAGGGCAGATTCGGTGTCGAGAGACCGATCCTCGTGCACGCGATCCTCGAGACGGCGCTCGGCGTCGCGAACCTCGAGGAGATCGCCGCCGCATCCCCGCGCATGCAGGGGATGAGCTTCGGTCCCGCCGACCTCGCCGCCTCGCGCCGCATGAAGACGACGCGCGTCGGCGGCGGCCACCCCGGCTACCGCGTGATCGAGGATCCGGATCCGGCGAATCCCGAAGCGCCGCGCGCGAGCGCCCAGCAGGACCTGTGGCACTACTCGATCGCCCGCATGGTCGACGCCTGCACGGCGACCGGGATCCTCCCCTTCTACGGTCCGTTCGGCGACATCTCCGACGACGCCGGCTGCGAGGCGCAGTTCCGCGCGGCCTTCCTGATGGGCTGCGTCGGCGCCTGGTCGTTGCACCCGCGCCAGATCGCGATCGCGAAGAAGGTCTTCTCGCCCGATCCGGACGAGGTCAAGTTCGCCCAGCGCGTGATCGAGGCGATTCCGGACGGCGCCGGGGTGCACATGCTCGACGGCAAGATGCAGGACGACGCCACCTTCAAGCAGTGCAAGGTGATGGTCGGCCTTGCCGAGATGCTCGCCCAGAAGGACCCCGAGCTGGCCGAGGCCTATGGGTTCGTAACCACCACGACCGGGAGCTAGCGCGTGCGCTTCTTCGAGTACGAGTCGCGACAGATCGTCGCGGCGGCGGGCATTCCCGTCTCCCCCCATGGCTTCGCGAGAACGCCGGAGGAGGCGCGCAGAATCGCCGAGGAGATCGGCGGCTCCGTCGTCATCAAGTCGCAGGTGCTGACCGGTGGCCGCATGAAGGCCGGTGGCGTGAAGTTCGCTGACACGCCCGACGAGGCGGCCGAGCACGCCGACTTCATCCTGAGACTGGAGATCAACGGCCACATGCCGCGCGGCGTGCTGGTCGACTCCAGAGTCGACGTCAAGCAGGAGTACTACGCCGGCGTCGTGTGGGACGGGATCCGCAAGCAGCCGGTGATGCTGTTCTCCGACATGGGCGGCATCGACATCGAGGAGGTCGCCGAGACGCATCCGGACAGAGTCGGGCGCGGGCATTTCTCGAACCTGATGGACGTCTCGGACTACCAGGCGAAGCAGGTGATCGCCTCGATCGGCGTGACTGGCTCCGCGCTGACGCGTGCGACGCCGATCCTCGCCCGGCTGGCCCGCCTGTTCGTCAGACACGACATGACGCTCGCGGAGATCAACCCGCTGGCGCAGCTCGAGGACGGCAGATTCGTCGCCGTCGACGCGCACATGGACATGGAGAACGAGGCGCGCGGCCGCCAGAAGCACATTCTCAAGGGCCTCGGCGTCGGCGACGAGGAGACCCGCCAAGCACGCGAGGCGACGCCGTTCGAGCTCGCCGGCGAGGCGGTCGACGCTGCGTCTCACCGCGGCGTGGCGGGCAACGTGACCGAGTTCGACGGCAACCTCGGCCTCGTGATCGGCGCCGGCGGCGGCTCGCTGACGCTGTTCGACGCGGTCCGCGCCCACGGCGGCAAGCCGGCGAACTACTGCGAGATCGGCGGCAACCCGTCGGTCGAGAAGGCGTGCGGCCTGGCGAAGCTCGTGCTGCAGAAGCCGGGCGTCGACAAGATCGCGGTGATGATGTCGATCGTCTCCAACACGCGTGTCGACATCGTCGCGCGCGGCGTCATCAAGGCCTGCCTGGAGCTGGGCTACGACCCGGGCGAGAAGATCGCGATCTTCCGCATCCCCGGCGCCTGGGAGGACGAGGGCTTCAAGATCCTCGAGAAGTACGGGGTCGAGTACTGCGACCGCTCGGTGTCCATGCACGAGGCGGCGCGACGAGCCGTCGAGAAGATCGAGGGGGTGGCCGCATGAGCATCCTGATCGATGCGGAGACGACGTTCATCGTCCAGGGCATCACCGGCCGCGAGGCCGTGAACCTGACGCGCGAGTGCCTCGACTACGGCGCCGGCGCGAAGGTCGTCGGGGGCGTGACGCCGGGCCGCAAGGGCCGCGAGGTCCACGGCGTGCCGGTCTTCGACACGGTCGCGCAGGCCGTCGAGCACCACGGCGGGCCGATCGACGGCTCCGTCGTCACCGTCCCTCCCGCCTTCACGAAGGACGCAGTGCTGGAGGCCATAGCCAACGGCATCAAGCTGATCGTGATCGTGACCGAGCGCATCCCGCGCCGCGACGTGGCCGAGATGGTGGAGTTCGCCGCGCGCCACGACGCCCGCATCATCGGGCCGAACTGCCTCGGGATCATCGTCCCCGACGTGATCAAGATGGGCGGCATCGGCGGCCCGGCGAAGGACGCCGCGAAGGCGTACACGCCCGGCTCCGTCGGCGTCATCTCCCGCTCCGGCGGCATGACGACCGAGATGTCCTCGACGCTCACCGCCGCGGGTCTCGGCCAGTCGACCGCCGTCTCGATCGGCGGCGACGCGATCATCGGCTCCTCCTACGCGGAGCTGATGCCGTTGTTCGAGGCCGATGAGCAGACCGAGGCGATCGTCATCTACACCGAGCCGGGCGGCCGCATGGAGGCCGAGCTGGCGCGCTGGGTGAAGGCGAACGACTCGCGCCTGCCGATCGTCGCGTTCATGGCCGGCCGATTCATGGACGAGATGCCGGGCATGAGCTTCGGCCACGCCGGCACGATCGTCGAGGGCAAGGAGGACACCGCGAGCGAGAAGATCGCGCGCCTCGCCGAGGCCGGGATCGTCGTCGCGGAGGAGATCTCGCAGATCCCCGACATCGTCAAGTCCAGAATCGCCGAGAGGAGCGCGGTCTGATGCCCGGCACGTTCATCGACGTCGAGGTCGACGCGGCCGTCGCGGCCGACCCCGCACTCGCCGCGAAGCTCACCGAGGTCTGCCCCGTCGACATCTTCGCGACCGGCGGCGAGGGCGGCACGCTCACGATCAACGAGGAGAACCTCGACGAGTGCGTGCTGTGCCGCCTCTGCATCGACGCGGCGCCCCAGGGCACCGTCAAGGTCGTGAAGCTCTACGACAGCGGAGCTGTGCTGCAGTCCTGACGCGCACTCGTCGCGCCGACTTCGGCGTGCACATGGAGACCATTCGAGAGACGCCGACCCGGCGTCTCTCGTCGTTTCAGACGCGCCATCGTCAGAGCGTCAGGAGCGTGGGGGGGTAGTAGGTGGGGTAAAGTAGGGGGTATAGTAGGGTGAATAAGTAGGGCACTAGATATGGGATTCATATAAGATCGCAAGGAGGGAGCAGATGCCGCCCCTTACCCAAAGCCTCGTAGAGCGGATCGATGACACAACCAGCCGGATCAATAACGCCGAGATCGCCACATACCTGCGCGACCGGCTTGGTCAGCGCGTCACGGCGTACCTGCTCGGCGCCGCCGACCCCAAACAGGTCGCCGCATACACGCGCGGCGGCAACATCTCCGACGTGCGAGCACGTCGACTGCGCGAGGGCTACAAGCTCGTGCGGATGATCGAGACGCCATACGACGTCGACACAGCGAAGGCATGGCTCTTCGGCACGAACGCACGCCTCGACGACCAGGCGCCCATCGAGGTGCTCGCGACCGCGACGAGAACCGAGCAGTTCACCGACGTCCGTCGCGCCGCCCGCCAGTTCGCCACGGCCGAGGTCTGAGCCATTGGACCTCGCGGACCTGATCCTCTGGCGTGTCGGACACGTCAGCGATCCCGCGGGGTTCCCACCACGCAGCGGTTATGAGTGGTCTCATCGCTTCGACGACCGGCTCAGACGCTGGCGCACGATCTATTGCGCGTGGACGCCCGAGACGGCGCTACGCGAGGTGCTCGCCGACCTGCGGCCGAACGCCGCGACGCTCGCGCGCTTCCTCAGACGCTACGGCCCCGAGGCGCTCGCCGAGCTGCCATCGGCGTCGATCACGCGCGCCTGGCGAAAGCGCAATGTGCTCGTGCCGGTTCGCGTCGTCGCGAGGTGACGCGAGCGATCGCCACACATGCGTATGACGAGGAGGGCGCCGGCCTCGTGCGGTACCCGTCGAGCATCGATCTGGCGGCGACCCCGTGCTATGCGCTGTGCGAGGGTCGAGCGCATCTCGAAGTCGCAGGCGATCCCACACCCCTGACTGATCCACCGCCCGACGCGCTGCAGAACGTCGCAGCCGGCTGGAGCATGTCGCTCCAGGCGAGCCCGGTGCGTGCGCCCCGTCGCGTGCGGCGCTGAGCGTCCTACGCCTCGCCCACGAGCGGCCCGTAGGCATCCGGCCGGCGCGTTCTGAGGAACGGGAACAGGTCGAGCCAGTCGCGGCGCTGGTCGAGCTCGAGATCGGCGACGAGCACGGCGGCGCGGTCGCGCGGGGCCTGCACGAGGATGCGGCCGTATGGGTCGCTGATGAAGGACGAGCCGTAGAAGATCAGGGGTGGCTCCATTCCGAAGCGATTGATCGCGACCATGAAGGTGCCGTTCGCGATGCCGTTGCCGACGATCACCTGCTGCCACAGCGGCTGTGTGTCGAACTTCGGGTGGTCGGGCTCGGAGCCGATCGCGGTCGGGTAGACGATTACGTCCGCGCCGGCGAGCGCGTAGGCGCGCGCGAGCTCCGGGAACCACTGGTCCCAGCAGGTCGGGAATCCGAGCTGCGCTTCTCCCAGCTCGACGACCGGGAATGGCCCGTCGTCGTCGTCTGCCGGCCCGGGCCGAAACCAGCGGTCCTCGTGGTAGCCGGCCGTGACGGGGATGTGCAGCTTGCGCGTGCGCGCGACGAGCGTCCCGTCGGGCGCGACGCAGATCGCCGTGTTGTACCCGCGCAGGTCACCGTCGCCCGCGTCCTCGGGCCGCTCGTACAGGGAAGCGTGCACGTAGGCGCCGGTTTCGTCCGCCATGCGGCGGGCGAGCGCGGTCGTCGGGCCGTCCGGAACTGCCTCGGCGCGCGCGAGCGCATCAGGCGTCGGCTCGGCGTCGATCGCGAAGTACGGCGACAGCGTCAGCTCCTGCAGGCAGACGAGCTGCGCGCCGTGCGCGACGGCGGCGCGGATCCCCTCTGCCAGCGCCGCCTCGTGCGCGACCGGATCGGGATGCCAGCGCTGCTGCACGGCGCCGATGCGGAACGTGCCGCGCTCGAGTGGATCGACGCGCGCGTGGGAACGCAGCGGCTTCCCTGTCGCAGTGAAGACGTCGATCCCGCTCATGCGGTCGAGTGTAGGTGCAGTGCGGGGCGGTTCAGGCCGGCTGCGGCTCTGCCTGCCGCTCGCTCTCGCGCACCTGCTCCGGCTGCGCGGCCCGCGGCCGCAGCACGATCAGCGTCAGGAGCAGGCCGACAACCGCCGCCCCCGCCCCGATCGCGAACGCGAGGTGGTAGCCGCTGAGCTGCGCCGCCGAGTGCGAGGCGCCCTCCGCCAGCTGCGCCGCCGTGCGCTGCTCCGCGAGCGCGCCGAGCAGCGCGAGCCCGAGGGCCGCACCGACCTGCATCGCGACGTTCATGATCCCCGAGGCGAGCCCCGCATCGCGCGGCGGCACCTCGGCCATCGCGATCGTCAGCAGCGGCACGAACGTCGAACCGCCGCCGAGGCCCATCACGACGAACGCGCCCAGGAGCAGCGGCGCGTATGGCACGTCGGCCGAGGCGGTCGCGAACAGGACGAGGCCGACGATCAGCGTCGAGATCCCGCCGATCAGCACCGGCCGCGGACCGAAGCGCCCGACCATCCGCGCGACCGGCCCCAGCGACAGCGCGGCAACGGTCAACGTCATCGGCAGGAATGCAACACCCGTCTCCAGCGGACTCAGCCCGCGAATCTGCTCCAGGTAGAGCGCGCCGAAGAAGAAGACCGCGAACATGCCGGTGAACACGAAGGCGCGCACGACGGCGGCGCCGGCGAGGCCGGGCACGCGGAAGATCCCGAGCGGCAGGATCGGGTTGGCGATGCGCGTCTGGCGCACGATGAACGCGGCGAACAGCACGACCGCCGCCCCACCCCAGCCGAACGTGCTCGCGGAGGCCCAGCCGTGTTCGGCGGTGCCGACGATCGCGTAGACGGCGATCATCAACGAGATCGTGATGAGCAGCGCCCCGGGCCAGTCGACGCCGCGGTCGAGCCCGATCGCCTCGCGCTCGTCGATGTAGGCGCGGCCGAGGAGGATCGTCGCGGCGCCGATCGGGATGTTGATGAAGAAGATCCAATGCCAGTCGACCGACTGCGCGATCAGGCCACCCAGCAGCAGGCCGACCGAGCCGCCGCCAACCGCGACGAACATGTAGACGCTCATCGCCTTGGCGCGCGCGACTCCATCCGGGAACTCGCTGACGATGAGCGCGATCGTCACCGAGAACGCGACCGCGCCGCCGATCCCCTGCACGAAGCGCGCGGCGATCAGCAGCCCCTGACTGTCGGCGAAGCCGCAGGCGGCCGAGGCGAGCGTGAACAGCGCGACGCCGTACAGGAACACGCGGCGGCGGCCGACGAGATCCCCCAAGCGGCCGGCGACGAGCATGAAGCTGCCGAACGTGACGAGGTAGGCGTTCACGACCCACGTGAGCCCGGCCTGGCTGAAGTGCAGATCGGCCTGGATGTCCTCCAGCGCGACGTTCACGATCGTCGAGTCGAGCACGACCATGAACTGACCGAGACAGACGACGGCGAGCGCGATCCAGGCGCGTCGCGAGACAGTGGGGACGGTGGTGGCGACTGACACAGATCATCACTGTATCAAGGACTTTCTGCGACTGGATGATAGTCCTCTCAGGATGCTACGCTTGCGCTGATCATGGGCGTCGTCCATGCACCGGGAGCGATGGTCCTCCTCACCCGCCTCGCGAAGGTCGTCTACCGTCGCAGCGGAGAGGAACTGCTCGGCATGCGCCTGCGGCAGTTCGTCGCGTTGTCGTTCCTCAGCGAGCACGACGGCGTCTCCCAGCACGCGCTGGCCGAGACGCTGTGCCTCGACGCCAACAACGTCGTCCTGCTGCTCAACGAGCTGGAGGCCGCCGGACACGTCGAGCGCCGCCGCGACCCGGACGACCGCCGCCGCCACCTCGTCCACGTGACCGCCGCGGGGCGCCGCGCGATCGAGCGCGCCGAGCGCGGGCAGGAGAGCGTCGAGCACGAGGTGCTCGCAGCGCTGACACCCGACGAGCGCGCCACGCTCCGCGACCTGCTCGCGCGAGCGCTGGCCGGCTCGGGGTCCTGACGCCCCGAAGCCCCGGCGCAGGTCCCATCAGGCTTTGAGCTGGCGCCGCCTGAGAAGGACGCAGGGAACGTGGCCTGCGCATGCAGGCGAGCGACTGAGGACGCCCTCAGGCGGCGATCAGCGCAAGCCTGGCGGGATCTGCTGGGACCTGCTGGGTGATGCAGTGGACTCCCCCACCGCCGAGCGCAAGGACTCTGCCCGGCACGCCGACGATCTCCCGACCGGGCAGCAGCGCATTGAGACGGCGCAGCGCCTCTGCGTCCATGTCCGGGTCCTGCTCGCCGAGCGGCACGATCGCGGCGCCGTTGCAGAGGTAGAGGTTCGTGTAGGGGATCGCGACGACGCTGCCATCCGCGCGCGTCGTGCGCGGCAGCAGCTCCCAGCGCTCGATCTCGAGGCCCGCGTCGCGCAACCGCCGCACGTTCTCCTCCGCGTACGGGTGGTTTGGGTCGTCCTCTCCGACAACCGTCTGGAGCAGGACCCGCCGCGGTGCGAGGAAGGCGCAGATGTTGTCGACATGACCGTCGGTGTCGGCATCCTCGACGAGGCCGCGGCCGAGCCACACGACCTGCTCCGCGCCGAGGTGCACGCGCAGCTCCTCTTCGATCTCGTGGCGCTCCAGCAGCGCGTTGCGGTTGGGATTCAGCAGGCACTGCTCGGTCGTTACGAGCCGCCCGGTGCCGTCGACGGCGATCGCGCCGCCCTCCAGCACCATCGGTGAGCCGAACCGCTCGATGCCGAGATGGTCGAGCAGTTTCCGTGCGATCGCGGCGTCCTTGTCGTAGGGGGCGAACGCCTCGCCCCAGGCGTTGAAGCGGAAGTCGATGCCGGCTCGCCGCCCCTCCGGACCGGTGACGATCAGCGGCCCCGAATCGCGCAGCCACGAGTCGTCGATCGGCAACGCGAGCAGCTCGACGTTCTCAGCGCTCACGCGTCTGCGAGCGTCGTCCGCGTGCGCCGGATCGACGACAAGCGTGACGGGCTCGAACGCCGCGATCGCAGCCACGACCTGCGCGTGCACGTCGCGCGCCTGCTCGATCGTCGTCCCGCGCCATGCCGCCTCGCGCGCCGGCCACGCGATCAGCGTCCGCTCGTGCGGCGCCCACTCCGCCGGCATTCGCAGCCCGGCCGCCCGCCCGCTGTCCTCGCCTGCGCCGCCCGTCACATCCATGTCGCGAGCGTACCCCGCGACGTTCCCGCCGGCGCCCGCTTGGTTGTGGGCGAGGATGCATGAGTCAGCGACGGACACCGCGGGTACCGTCGCGTCATGCACAACGACGAGCACGACCGCGACACGCAGCACCCGCCCGACGAAAGAGCCGGCGAGCCGGGTTCCAGAGGCGGCGACGAGAGCCCGAGCGCCGACCGGCTGCCGGCAGCGCCCTCGGACGACGACACCCCGCTGGGCGACACCGACCAGCACAGCAACGTCTCGAGCGACCCAGCGGCGGATCGCGCCGACTGACGCCGGCCGATTAGCCGCGCGCTCTACGCGTGCGCGAGCGCTCGTCCTGCTTCTCGACGACCTGGGCGACCAGTCTGATGATCTGCTCGATGCCGGTGACCTTCGCGTCGCCGTGCTGGAACGCCGCCCGCCAGTGCTTGATTCTGCCGTCGACCGCGAGGTCGTTGAACTGAGCGCGGTTGACCGTCAGGCGGACCTTCGCGTCGGAGGCGATGTCCTTCGAGATCTGCGGACCCGGCAGCTCTACGCGGTAGAGCTGCACGTCGCCCCGCCCGCGCAGCTCCAGCCCGAGGACAAGTCTCAGCGGCTGCAGCGCCGGAACCTCCGCGAGGAAGTTCCGCACGCCCAGCTCGATGAGGCTTCTGGTGTCCGTGGCGGAGGTCAGAGAGCCAAGCCTAGATGGTCGAGGACACGAGATTCGTGGATGCGAGGGATGCGATGGTCGGATGCTGGGGGACGCGCGGCGGCGAAGCCAATGCTGGTGGCATTGGCGAGACGCCGCGCGGCGTCCAGCGCCGACCAGCGTGCCACTCGCACCGCGAGATCGTGGCCTCGACCATCAGATCTTGTGGCGCTGGAGCAGCTTCTTGCCGATCACCATCTTCTGGATCTCGGACGTGCCCTCGCCGATCAGCAGCAGCGGCGCGTCGCGGTAGAGCCGCTCGATCTCGTACTCCTTCGAGTAGCCGTAGCCGCCGTGGATGCGGAACGACTCCTCGACGCAGAAGCGGCCAGCCTCGGAGGCGAACAGCTTCGCCATGCCGGCCTCGATGTCGGAGCGCTCGCCGGCGTCCTTCATGCGCGCCGCGCGGTTCGTCAGCAGGCGCGCCGCGTCGACCTGCGTCGCCATGTCGGCGAGCTTGAACTGGATCGCCTGGTGCTGGGCGATCGGCTTGCCGAACGTGCGGCGCTCCTGCGAGTAGCGCAGCGCCAGCTCGAGCGCGCGCTGCGCGATCCCGACGCCGCGCGCTGCGACGTTGACCCGGCCCAGCTCGAGCGCGTCCATCATCTGCGGGAAGCCCTTGTTGAGCCCGGCCTCCTCGCCGCCGAGGATGTTCTCCGCCGGACAGCGGTAGCCGTCGAAGACCAGCTCGGTCGACTCGACCCCCTTGTAGCCCATCTTTCTGAGCTGCGGCGGGACGTTCAGGCCCTTGTAGTCGCCGGTGTTCTCGCTGACACCGGCCTCCTTCTCGGCAATGAAGCAGGTCATCCCGCGGTGCGCCTTCTCCGCGTTCGGATCGGTGCGCACGAGCACGAAGACAAGATCGGAGCGCAGGCCGTTCGTGACCCACATCTTCTGGCCGTTGATCTCCCAGGCGCCGTCGTCCTGCTTCTTCGCGGTCGTCTTGATCGCGGCGACGTCGGAGCCCAGCTCCGGCTCGGACAGCGAGAAAGCCGCGCGGATCTCCCCGGTGGCCATGCGCGGGAGGTACTTCTGCTTCTGCTCCTCGGAGCCGAACTTCATCAGCAGGTAGGAGCCGATGAAGTGCGTGTTGACAACGCCGGAAATCGAGATCCAGCCGCGCGAGAGCTCCTCGACGATCATCGCGTAGGTCGTCAGGTCGAGCCCCATCCCGCCGTACTCCTCGGGGATCGTGACGCCGAACAGGCCGAGCTCCTTCATCTGCTCGACGATCGGCTCCGGGAACGAGTCCTCGTGGTCGTAGTGCTCGGCGTTCGGGAGGATCTGCTCGTCCGCGAACTGATGCACCATCTCGCAGATCGCCTGCTGCTCGTCGGTCTTCTCGATCACTGCGGCCATGGGGTCAATCGCTCCGGGTCGTAGAAAGGTGGAATGTCACGGATCTGGCCTTCGAGGATACTTCGCGACCGTGAACTTCGCGCGAGACGTCGTCGACGCAGCGCCTCCCGATCGCCCGGCGCTGGTGGAGCTGGCGCGCGACGGAACCCGCCGCGAGTGGCACTTCGGCGAGGTCGCGGACCGTGCCGCGCGACTCGCCGGCACGTTCGCCGTGCACGGCGTTCAGCGCGGCGACGTCGTGATGACGCTGATCGGCAACCGGCCGGACTGGGTCTGCGCGATGGTCGCGTGCTTCCGCATCGGCGCGGTCGTGCTGCCGTGCACCGAGCAGCTCCGCGCGAAGGACCTGCGGCTGCGGCTGGACGCAGCCCGACCGACGTTGGTGCTCGCCGACGAGCGCAACGCGGGCGAGCTGGAGGCGGCACTCGCGCTGCCGGACGCCGGCGACACACCCGCGCCGGTCGTCCTCACGATCCCCGACGAGGCGCTCTACGCCGCCGAGCCGGCGCCCGCGGTGGAGCTGGATCCGCTCGACCCGTGCCTGATCACGTTCACGAGCGGGACCGCCGGCGAGGCGAAGGGCGTGCTGCACGCGCAGCGCTACCTCAGCGGCCAGCGCGTGCAGGCCGAGCACTGGCTCGACGCCCGTCCCGGCGACCTCGTCTGGTGCACGGCCGCGTCGGGGTGGTCGAAGTCCGCGCGCAACGTCTTCATCGCGCCGTGGATCCGCGGCGCCGCCGCGCTGCTGCACGACGCGCGCTTCGACGCCGACGAGCGGCTGGAGCTGCTCGCCCGCGAGGGCGTGAACGTCCTGTGCATGGCCCCGACCGAGTACCGCGTGATCGCCAAGCGCGCCCAGCCGCGGCCGGTCCCGGGCCTGCGCGGGCTCGTCGCGGCCGGCGAGGCGCTCAACCCCGAGGTGCTGAGCGCCTTCCACGACGCGACTGGGCTGTGGATCCGTGACGGCTACGGGCAGACGGAGACCGGACAGCTGACCGGCGCGCCACTCGGCGAGGAGGTCCGACCCGGCTCGATGGGCCGGTCGTTGCCCGGCGTGAAGCTGTGGATTGACGACGGCGAGCTGGTCGCCGACCCGGCCACCGTGCCTACGTTCTTCCTCCGCTACCTGGGCGATGAGCCTCCCGCCGAGGACGTCTGGCACACCGGCGACCGCGTCCGCCAGGACGACGACGGCTTTCTCTTCTTCGAGGGCCGTGCCGACGACGTGATCATCTCCGCCGGGTACCGCATCGGTCCCTTCGAGGTCGAGTCTGCTCTCGTGGCGCACCCGTCCGTCGCGGAGGCGGCAGTCGTCGCGGCACCCGACGAGGAGCGAGGCGCGATCGTCCGAGCGGTCGTGGTGCTGCGCGACGGCGCACAACCCGACGATGCGCTCGTTAGAGAGCTGCAGGAGCACGTCAAAGCGACGACCGCGCCTTACAAATACCCGCGCCGCGTCGACTTCGCCGTCGAGCTGCCGAAGACGAGCAGCGGCAAGGTCAGGCGCGCGCTGCTGCGCGAGCAGGGCTGAGGCTCTCAAGCGCTCCGGGCGCGACCGCCGTGGGACCCGGCTCGTGCACCGCGACGCCCATCGGCGGCGGCGAGCCGTTCGCTTTCGCGCTTCCCACTGCCGCCACCGACAGCGCGACGGCAAGCGTCAGCGCGAGAATCGTGGCGCGCCAGCGCACCAGGAACGATGCAGTCCTTCCCACCGAAGTTCCCCCTTCGATCGTGTGCGGAACCGGCACCCCTGCCGTCCCTGCGGCGGCAGATCCTAGCCCAAGCGCGGAGCGAGGCGGTGTCAGCGCCGCAGCGTGAGCGGGACGCGCACCGTCGTCGTCACGCCTCTTGCCGAGCGGAAGCGCACCGCGACACCGACCCGGGCGACCCGCGCCCGTCTCAGCCGCGTGCGCCCAGCACGCGAGATGTGGAGCTGCACGTGCTGGACACCGGCGCGTCTCGCACGCAGCCGCGTGGACGCGATCACACGTCTGCGGTAGCGCGCGGCGATCGCGAGACGACCTCTCGCGGGGACGCGGACGTCCACGCGCAGCCCGCGGCGCAGGACCTGTCTCAAAGACGCCTGCCACACCGTGAGCCGCACGCCTCTGCGCGCCGCGCTGACGGCTCGGCGCGGTCTCGGCTTCGGCATCGGCGCGGGCGTCCCCGCCGGGGGCGCGGGAACCGGAGCGACGCGATTGCAGGTGCCGGCGCCACGGTAGGGCGAGACGATCGCGGGGTTGCAGGCGTCCGGGCGGGCGATCGGCGCCAGCTGGCCGTTGATCGCGCCACCGCCGTCGTCGAGCATGAAGAAGCTCGACTGCGAGGCCAGTTGCTCGTGCGTGTCGAAGGTCCAGTACAGCCACCCCGCGGCGCCGAGCTTGCACGTCGTCACCTGGAGGTCGCGCATGCCGTAGGCGGCTGCGTTCAGGTCGTCGCCCCAGAAGCTCTTGACGGCACCGAGCTCGCCGATCACCACGGGCTTGCCTGCGATCCCCGCCCACTCGCTCGAGCTCAAGTCGCCGTCCACCGTGTACGGCTGGTTGACGCCGTTCGGCTGTTCCGTTGGATAGAGGTGGACGTCGAGGAACGACAGCGTCGAGTCGCGAGCGAGCAGCGCCGGCCGCGCAGGACGACGATTGTCGGGGGTGGCCTGCACGATCCCGTTGGGCCCGCCCTGGCCGACCGCAGCGTGCGTGTAGACCCCCATCGTCACGAGCGCAGCGGGGTCGACGCTGCGGATCGCCGCCGCGAGGCGATTCGCGACGTACGCGAACCCGTCGTCCACCGCGCGCTGGCGATCGCCGCCGGCGCCGAAGCTCGTCATGTCGTAGGTGCGTCCATTCGCCGTCGTCACCTGGGCCGGGCCCCCGGCGAACGGCTTGGCGTCGGCGACCACGTACGCCTCGTTGTCGATCTGGTAGGCGAAGACGGCGGAGAGGCGGTCGGCACCGAGGCGATCGCGCAACCCGCGCACGAAGTCGCCGACATAGGCCTCGCGCGCCTCCACGTGCATCGCGTCGAGGACCATCAGGTTCGGCCCTCCGATGTCGGGTGAGACGGGCCGCTTGGTGACCTCGGTGTAGTAGTGGGCGTTCTCCGGGAAGCCGTCGAGCGTCACGACGACTCGGACGCAGCGATCGTCGGCACGCCGGATGAAGTCGGCGACGTTGTCCATGTACGGGCCGTAGAGCGTCCCGTGGTCGTCCACGCCGCGCCCGAGGCCGTGCGGGTGCCCCGCGTTCGCGTCGCCGATGCTCCCCGGATCGACGAAGACGCGGACGGTGTTGTAGCCGTCGCCCTGCATCTCCGCGAGGGCCGCGTCGACGCGGCCGGCGTCGTACTGGCCGGGCTCGAACGTCGAGTGGTAGGCGGCGCCGCCCGGCGCCTGGGCAAGGCGCACGTAGTTGTTGCCGCGCGGGACAAACGTCGCACCGTCGGCCGTGTCGCGGAAGTGCCCGAGCCGCTCGGCGGCGCCGCGGTCGACCGTCACGCGCGACAGCGGGTCGGCGGCGGAGGCCGCGAGCGGGGCCGCAGCGGCGCTCAGCAGGAGCAGCAGCGCGGCGGCGAGGACGAGCGGGAAGCGCATGTCGCGACAGCCCACCACAGAAGCCCGGCATGCGCGATTCCCGTCGCTGTTCGCTTCAATGCCCCATTCAGATCCCGCCCGGTGGGCCGGCGATCGTTCAGGACGCCACGGCCGTCACCGGCTGGGGCGCCGGCACGCCACCCGCTGGCGGGATGCGGCTCATCGCACGCTCCGCAAGGGCCGTGATCGTGAGGCTCGGATTCACGCCGACGTTCGCCGGCACGGCGGCGCCGTCGCAGACGAGCAGGTTCTCGTAGCCGAAGACGCGCTGGTCGGCGTCGACGACGCCGTGGTCCGGGTCCACGCCGATGACCGCGCCGCCGAGGATGTGCGCGGTCGACGGAATGTTCATCAGCGCCTCCATCACGGAGCTCTGCGCGACCCCACCGGTGCGCTTGGCAAGCCACTCGGCCGCCTCGTTGGCGACCGGGATGAACGTCGGGTTCGGTCTCGTCGGATCCTGCTCCGTCTGCAGGCGCACGTCGCCGGACCGCGTGAGCGTCGGACGCAGCGCGATCGCGTTGTCGAGCGTCTGCATCACGAGCACGATGATCGTGCGCCGCGACCAGCCCTTCGGCCACAGCACCTGCGCGAACTTGGCCGGGTGCCGGGCGATCTGGCCGAGCAGCTTCAGCGGGCGCGTCACGCGCGAGCCGTCGGCGACGAGGAGCGTGTAGAGCGTCGACATCGAGTCGCCGGCGTGGCCGTAGGTGACGGTCTCGATGTGCGTGTGTGGATCGGGATAGATCGACGACGTGATCGCGACGCGCCGCGTCAGATCCTCCGGGAAGTCATCGGGCACCGTGACGGCGAGGATCGACTCGCTGTTCGTGCGCACGAGCTCGCCAAGGCGATGCGAGACGCGCGGCAGCGAGCCGTTCAGGCGGCAGCGCTGCAGCAGTCTGTTGGTACCGAGCGCGCCGGCCGCGACGATCACGCCGCGGGCCCTGATTGTGCGCACGTCGCGGGCGCGCCGCATGCCCGAGCGCTCGCTCGTGACGGCGTAGCCGTCGGAACCGTCCTCGGCGCCCAGCGGGCGAATGTCCGTCACGGTGCGGTCCGGCGTGACGGTGACGCCGCGGTTCTCGGCGAGCCACAGGTAGTTCTTCACGAGCGTGTTCTTCGCCCCGTGCGGGCAGCCGACCATGCAACGCCCGCACTGCATGCAGCCGGTGCGGTCGGGGCCCTCGCCGCCGAAGTAGGGATCCGACACCGTCGCGCCGGGCTGCTCGCCGAAGAAGATCCCGACAGGCGTCTTTCTGTACGTGTCGCCGACGCCGAGGTGCTCGCCCAGCTCCTTCAGCAACTGATCGGCCGGATCGTCGTTCGGCGTGGCGACGACGCCGAGCATCCGCTGCGCCTCGGCGTAGTGCGGGGCCATCTCGCGCTCCCAGTCAGCGAGGCTGCCCCACTGCTCGTCCTTGAAGAACGGCGCAGGCGGTACGTAGAGCGTGTTCGCGTAGCCGAGGCTGCCGCCGCCGACGCCGCAGCCGGAGACGACGGCGACGTCCTTGAAGGTCGAGAGCCGCATGATGCCGCGCATGCCGACGCGCGGTGCCCAGAAGTATCTGCGCAGGCTCCAGGTCGATCTCGCGAAGTCCTCGTCGCGGAAGCGTCTACCGCACTCGAGCACACCGACGCGGTAGCCCTTCTCGGCAAGCCGCAAGGCGGACACGCTGCCGCCGAAGCCGGAGCCGATGACGAGCCAGTCGAAGTCGAGCTGACGGGCGTTCTCCTCCATCTGCTCAGACGCTACAGGAAAGATGACGTGTGCGTCACGATTCTCCGAAGCGCTCGCCAGCTAGGCTCAGCCGCGTATGCCATCGCGTCCCGTCATCGGCGTCTGCACCGCGTTGGAGCGCGCGCAGTGGAGCGTGTGGGACCAGCAGGCCGCCCTGCTGCCGACCAATTACCTCGACGCGATCCGCCGTGCTGGCGGGATGGCGCTGATGCTGGCGCCCGATCCGGTGTTGGAAGCCAAGCCGGACGAGGCGCTCGACCTGATCGACGGGCTGCTGCTCGTCGGCGGCGCCGACATCGATCCCGCCAGCTACGGCGCAGAGCTCGACCCGGAGACGGTCGGCCCGGTGCCCGAGCGCGACGCATTCGAGATCGCACTCGTGCGCCGCGCGATCGAGCGTGGGATCCCCGTGCTCGGGATCTGCCGTGGCATGCAGCTCCTGAACGTCGCCTTCGACGGCACGCTGCACCAGCATCTGCCCGAGCGCTTCGGCCACCACGACCACCTGCGCGCCCGCGGCTCGTTCGACGGCGCCGACCACGACGTGCGCCTCATCCCCGGCTCGCTCGCAGCGCGCGTGGCCGGCGAGGAGCTCCACGGCACGAAGTCCCACCACCACCAGGGCGTCGACCGCGTCGGCGATGGGCTCGTCGTGACCGGTACGGCGACGATCGACGGCCTGCCGGAGGCGCTCGAGCTGTCCGGCGAGGCGTTCGTGCTGGGCGTGCAATGGCACCCCGAGGCGGACGAGCGCAGCCGCGTGATCGGCGGTCTGGTCGAGGCGGCGGTGGACTATGCCGCCGGTCAGTCCGGCAGCGCGACGACCGCGTCGAGCTCGACGAGCGCGTCGCGCGGCAGGCCCGCCACCGCGACGGCCACCCGCGCCGGCGGGTCCGTCTCGAAGAACGAGCCGTAGACCTCGTTGACGGCCGTGAAATCGGCCATGTCGCGCAGGTAGACGGTGATCTTCACGGCGTCCGCGAGGCTCGCGCCCGCCGCCGTGCAGACGGCCTGCAGATTCTCCAGGCAGCGACCCGCCTGCTCGGCTGCCGTCGCGCCGACGATCTCCCCCGTCTCCGGGTGCAGCGGGATCTGGCCGGAGCAGAACAGCAGCCCGCCAGCCCGCACTGCGTGGACATACGGGCCGATCGCAGCAGGGGCGCCTGAAGCGCTGACGGACTCGCGGTGGTGGGACATGAGACGGAACGCTATCGCGGGTAGCCTCCGAGGCGATGCCAAACCGCCTCGCCGACGAGACCTCCCCGTACCTGCTGCAGCACAAGGACAACCCGGTCGCCTGGCAGCCATGGGGCGAGCGGGCGCTCGCGGAGGCGCGCGAGCGCGATGTGCCGCTGCTCGTCTCGATCGGCTACTCGGCCTGTCACTGGTGCCACGTCATGGAGCACGAGTCGTTCGAAGACGCCGAGGTCGCGGCCTACATGAACGAGCACTTCGTCTGCATCAAGGTCGACCGCGAGGAGCGCCCGGACGTCGACGCGATCTACATGGACGCGGTCCAGGCGATGACCGGTCACGGCGGCTGGCCGCTGAACGCGTTCGCGACACCGGAGCAGGTGCCGTTCTACGCCGGCACGTACTTCCCGCCGGTCGGCCGCCACGGCCTGCCGGGCTGGAGACAGCTGCTGGAGGGCATCGTCGAGGCCTGGCGTGAGCGACGCACCGAGATCGAGCAGCAGGGCGAGCGGATCGTCGAGCACCTCGGCGTCAGTGCACGCATCGAGCCGGACCCGAGCGCACCCGAGCCGGGTCTGCTCGACACCGCCGTCGCAGCGATCGCAGACCACGAGGACCAGGTCAACGGCGGCTTCGGCGGCGCGCCGAAGTTCCCGCAGCCGAGCGCAATCGAGCTGCTGCTCCCGCGTGAGGACCCGTCCCCTGCGCTGCGTGCGCTGCGGGCGATGGCGCGCGGCGGCATCTACGACCAGCTCGGCGGCGGCTTCGCGCGCTATGCGGTCGACGCCGCCTGGGTCGTCCCACACTTCGAGAAGATGCTCTACGACAACGCGCTGCTGGCGCGCGCCTACCTGCACGGCTGGCAGGTCAGCGGCGGCGACCCGTTGCTGCGGCAGGTGTGTTGCGAGACGCTCGACTGGGCGCTGCGCGAGCTGCGCGGGCCGGAGGGCGGCTTCGCCTCGGCGCTCGACGCCGACTCCGAGGGCGTCGAGGGCAAGTTCTACGTGTGGACGCCGGACGAGCTGCGCGCGGCGCTGGACGACGACGCGCTGTACGAGACCGCGGTCGCGCACTGGGGCATCACGCACGGCGGCAACTTCGAGGGCAAGTCGATCCTCGTGCGCGCGGGCTCGGACGACGATCCAAGTGAGCTGCCGGAGATCAAGCGCCGCCTGATGGCCGCGCGCGACGAGCGCGTGCGACCGGGGCTCGACGACAAGCGCCTTACTGCGTGGAACGCGCTGATGCTCACCGCGTTGGCCGAGGCGGGCGCGGTGCTCGAGCGGCCGGACTATGTGGAGGCCGCGCGCGCCTGCGCGAACTTCCTGCTGCGCGAGCTGCGCACCGATGACGGCCGCCTGCTGCGCACCTGGAAGGAGGGCCGCGCGCACCTCGCCGGCTACCTGGAGGATCACGCGTACCTGCTCGATGCGCTGCTGACGCTCTACGAGGCGACGTTCGAGCCGCGCTGGTTCGTCGAGGCGCGCGCGCTCGCAGACGTGACGATCGCCCGCTTCGCCGACGACGAGCGGGGCGGCTTTTTCTCGACCGCCGACGACCACGAGCGGCTCGTCGCGCGCCGCAAGGACCTGGAGGACACGCCGATCCCGTCGGGGAACTCGGCGATGGCGCTCGGCCTGCTGCGGCTCGCACGGCTGACTGGCGAGGCCGCGTACGAGGAGCGGGCGCGGGGCACGATCGCACTGCTGCATCCGATCGCCGCCCGCCATCCGCTCGCGTTCGCGCACCTGCTCCAGGCGGTCGACTTCATGCTGGCCGAGGACGTGCGCGAGGTTGCGATCGTCGGCGACCCGGTCGCCGCAGCCCCACTCGTCCAAACCGTGCGCGGCGCGTTCCGGCCGCACGTCGTGCTGGCCGGCGGACCGCCCGACGGAGACGGCGCGCAGGTGCCGCTGCTTGCCGGCCGCGGGCCGGTCGACGGCCGCCCGGCAGCCTACGTGTGTGAGCGCTTCGCCTGCCAGGCACCGGTGACGGACCCCGAGGCGCTCGCGGCGTTGCTGGACTGAGCTGACGTCGCCTGCGCGAATCGCTGGCTACCCTCCAAGCCATGTCCACCTCCCCCCTTCGCGTCGCCATCGTCGGGTCCGGCCCGGCGGGCTTCTACGCCGCCGAGCAGCTCCTCAACGCCAGAGACTTCGACGTCACGGTCGACATGTTCGAGCGCCTCGCCACCCCATGGGGGTTGGTGCGCGCCGGCGTCGCGCCGGACCATCCGAAGATCAAGGCGGTCACGCGCCGCTACGAGAAGACGGCGGCGAAGGACGGCTTCCGCTTCTTCGGCAACGTCGAGGTCGGGAACGACCTGCCCGTCGAGGAGCTCAAGGCGCACTACCACGCCGTCCTCTACGCGTTCGGGGCCTCCGGCGACCGGCGCCTCGGGATCGACGGCGAGGACCTCGCCGGCTCGCACTCCTCGACGGAGTTCGTCGCCTGGTACAACGGCCATCCGGACTTCGCCGACCACGAGTTCGACCTGACGGCGACGACTGCGGTCGTGGTCGGCAACGGCAACGTCGCTCTGGACGTCGCGCGCATGCTCGCGCTGCCGCGCGACACGCTCGCCGCGACCGATGTCGCCGATCACGCGCTGGATGCGCTCGCCAGCTCCTCAATTGAGGAGGTCGTCGTGCTCGGCCGTCGCGGCCCGGCGCAGGCGGCATTCACGACGCCGGAGCTGATCGAGCTGTCAGAGCTGGCGCGGGCCGACGTGATCGTCGACCCGGGCGACATGGAGCTTGATCCCGCCAGTGCGCGGATCGTCGAGGAGGCCGACGCGCAGACGAAGCGCAAGATCGAGGTGCTGCACGGCTATGCCGCGAGCGAGCCGCACGGTCACGACCGCCGCATCGTGTTGCGCTTCTTCGCCTCCCCGCTGGAGATCGTCGGCTCCGAGCGGGTCGAGGGCGTCCGCGTCGGGCGCACCGAGCTGGTCGACGACGGCGAGGGCCGCCTGCGCGCAGTCGTCACCGAGGCCGAGGAGACGATCCCCTGTCAACTGGTCTTCCGCTCCGTCGGCTACCGCGGCACGCCGCTGCCGGGTGTCCCGTTCGACGACCGCGCCGCGACGATCCCCAACGACCACGGCCGCGTGCTCGACGCCCCGGGCGGAGAGCAGCGCCCCGGCGAGTACGTCTCCGGCTGGATCAAGCGCGGTCCCTCCGGCATCATCGGCACGAACAAGAAGGACAGCCAGGACACCGTCGACGCGTTGCTCGAGGACCACGCCGCCGGCAAGGTCCCCGAGCCCGCCGTCGCGGACTCCGACGCAATCCTCGCGGTCCTCGCCGAGCGCGCCCCCGATCACATCACCTACGCGCACTGGGAGGCGATCGACGAGCACGAGCGCACGCTTGGCGAGCCCCACGGCCGCCCGCGCGTCAAGCTGACCCGCCACGAGCACCTGCTCGAGACCGCGCGCGGCGCGCTGGCGCGCGATTGACCGTCAGAGCACCGGCAGGTACCGATCGAGCTCCCACTGGGTGACCTGCACCCGGTAGTCGTCCCACTCCTGCCGCTTGATCTCGACGAAGCGGTTGAACATGTGCTCGCCGAGCGTGCGCAACACGAGCTCGGACTCGGCCGTCAGCTCGATCGCCTCTCCCAGCGTGGCCGGAAGCTGCTCGATCCCAAGACGGCGCCGCTCGTCGGGTGCGAGGTGGTAGAGGTTCTTCTCCATTGGCTCGGGCAGCTCGTAGCCGTGCTCGATCCCTTCAAGGCCCGCCTGCAGCAGCACCGCAAACGTCAGGTACGGGTTGCAGGCCGGGTCGGGGCAGCGCAGCTCCATCCGCGTCGCCTGCTCCTTGCCGGGGTGGTACAGCGGCACGCGCACGAGCGCGGAGCGGTTGCGGCGCGACCAGGCGACGTACGTCGGCGCCTCGTAGCCGGGCACGAGCCGCTTGTAGGAGTTGACCCACTGGGCGAAGATCGAGGAGATCTCGCGGGCGTGACGGAGCTGTCCAGCGATGAACGCCTTGCCGACGTCGGACAGGAAGTACTGGTCGTCGGCGTCGTAGAAGGCGTTGCGGCCGTCGCGGAAGAGTGACTGGTGCGTGTGCATGCCCGAGCCGTTCTCGCCGAACAGCGGCTTCGGCATGAACGTCGCGTGCATGCCGTGCTTCATCGCGCACTCCTTGACGGTGAGGCGATACGTCATGCAGTCGTCGGCCATCTTCAGCGCGGGCGCGTAACGCATGTCGATCTCGTGCTGTGAGGGGCCGACCTCGTGGTGGCTGTACTCGACGTGGATGCCGAGCTGTTCGAGCGCGAGGACCGTCTCGCGACGCAGGTCCGAGCCGGCGTCGAGCGTCGTGAGGTCGAAGTAGCCGCCCTGGTCGAGCGGCTCCGTCGATCTCGCGTCTCTGAAGTAGAAGTACTCGAGCTCCGGGCCGACCATGAAGTCGTCAAAGCCCATGTCGGTCGCGCGCTGCAGCGCGCGGCGCAGGACGTGGCGCGGGTCGCCCTCGTAGGGGTTGCGCTCGGGTGTCTGCACGTCGCAGAACATGCGCGCGACGCCGTCGTCGCTCGGGCGCCATGGCAGCGCCGCATACGTGCTCGCGTCCGGCAGCGCGATCATGTCCGACTCCTCGATCGCGTTGAAGCCGGTGATCGAGGACCCGTCGAAGCCCATCCCGCCCTCGAACGCGTCGTCCAGCTCGCTGCTGTTGATCGAGAACGACTTCAGCTGGCCGAGGACGTCGGTGAACCACAGCCGGATGAAGCGGATGCCGTCTCTCTCTACGCGGCTCTTGACGTCGTCAGCTGTGAGCGGGGCGTCGTCCATGGGTGGCTCCTGGGGCGTTGTCGTGCGGCGACGGGCCTCGGAACCGTATCGCGACGCCCGCCGGGTCAGACCCCGTCAGGCAGCCGCACGCGGTCGATCAGGCGGCGTGGAGCGTGCGCGACTCCTCAACGGAGCCGTCGACCGGGACCTCGCCGGCGACGTTGACCATCGCCGTGAAGCGCTCGAGCGCGACCGCGGCCATCGCTTCGATCAGCTCCTCGTCGTCCCAGCCGGCCTCACGCGCCTCCTCGTGCAGGTGCATCGGCGGCTTGCCGCCGTCGAGCAGCGCGCCGACCCAGCGCAGCAGCGCGGCCTCGCGCTCGTCCTTGGACTCGCAGTGGCGCGCGCTCTGGACCTCGTCCCAGCGCAGCCCGACCGCGCGTGCCGCACGCGTGTGCATTGCCACGCCCGGGGCTGACCCATCGTGCTCGGCGACCGCGAGCGCGATCCGCTCCAAGGTCGTGGGCAAGAGGCGGCCGTGACGCAGCTCCGAGCGGAAGCGCGCATAGGCGCGCAGCGCGGAGGGAGAGCCGGCGAGCACACCGAGGAAGTTCGGGAGCTGGCCGCCCGCCGCCGTCGCGCCGCGCAGCACCGGCGCGGACGCCTCGGGCGCCGTCAGGTCGTCATGGATGTGGAACCGGCTCATCGGAGTTCTCATGGTGGTCACCGCGGATCGGGGGTGTGTCCCACCCGTTTATACGCAGCGACCTAAACGCCCGATCAGGCCGATGGCCGTCGTTGTGTCGAGCCCGACGGCAACGCCTGGCGTCAGGCGCCGTGGGCGGAGAGGACGGCGACAAGAATCAGGAAGACCCCCATCATCACGGCCCACAGGGCTGCGCGGTCGGGGCGGGTGCCGGCGATGCGCTCGCTCGGGCGGCGCGGGGGGCGGCGGCGGGCTGGGCCGGCGGATGGGGTCCCGCCCGCCCGCGGGGCGACCTGCCCGCGGATGACGACGGTGCGGCGGGGTGCTGCGGCGGGACGATCGGGGCGTGGGGGCGCCTCGGCAGGTGGCATTCAGTCCTCTTTCGTCGGCTTACGGGGTTAGCTGACGGGCTCGCGCCGAAAGAGCGGCGCTACGTGCGGTCTGCACGATTCGCCCCAGTGTCCTGGGTCCCCCGCTTCCCACCCGACGGCGAGTGGGAATTCAGCGGTCGTTGTGCGGGGCGATCCTAGCAGCGGAGGCGAACCGTTTGCCTGCATATCGCCGATGTTATGGAGACCGGCGGTCGGATCCGCGCGCTGGCGGAAGAACGATCTCGGAGATTGCGGGAACTACTTGTCCCTACTTGCCGGAGACGGCCGCGACGAACGCCGAGACGGCGGCCACGTCCTCGCCCTGCACGATGCCGGCCGGCATCGTCCCGTTGCCGCGCTGGCGACCTCTCTCGACCGCATCCTCCACAAGGCCGGCGGGCGGCTGGAGCTGGTCGAGGTTGGGGCCCACTTTGCCGTCGGCGTCCGCGGCGGCGAGCATGTGACAGCTCGCGCAGTACTCGCCGAAGACCACGCGGCCGTCCTGCTCCTGCTGGGTCAGCTCGATCGTCGTGCCGTTGACGCGCGCGGCTGCGCTGTCGTGGTTGCCGACGAGGATCAGCACCGGCACGGCCACGCCGATCGCGACGTAGAAGACGGCGAACACCACGGTGGCAGTGCGACGACTCCCGCGGCTCTGCGACTGCAGCGTCGCACGCGCGCCGCGCGGTCCACCGCGCAGGGCGATGAAGAACAGCACGAGGCCGACGACGACCCAAAACGCGAGAAATGCGACGGTGGCGAGCATGGCCGTTGCGGACCCTACCCTGAGCGGACCACGGAATGGAAGGGCGAACTGCGCGAATGTGCGCAGTTGGGACGCGCCAGCGTGTGCCGCCTACCGCCGCCGGCCCTGCGCGAAGCTCATGACGGCGGGCGCGACGGCGCGGAAGTCGTCGGCCGGCGCGAGCTCCCTGACCTCGGCCAGCGTCTGATTCGGCGCAGCGAGCGGCTCGATCCGCTCGACAAGCACGTTGATGCCGCCACCCGCGGCCGGATGGCGCTCGAGCCGGCCGGCCGCGAGCACGAGCGGCTCGCTGCGGACGGTCAGGCGGCTGCGCTCATAGAGCTTCGGCGGGACGATCAGGTTGATCGTCCCGTGCTCGTCCTCCAGCAGCATGAAGACGACACCGCTGGCCGTGCCGGGGCGCTGACGCGCGACGACCATCCCGGCCACCCGCACGCGTGTGCCGTGCGCAACCCGCGGCAGATCGCGGCTGGCAGCCACATCCTGCGGCAGGCTGCGACGCAGCTGCGCGAGCGGATGCGAACGCGCGGTGAGACCAGTCGTGTCGTAGTCGGCGAGCAGCTCGCCCCAGGGGCCGAGCCGTTGCAGCCCGGGCGCGTCGGGCAGCTCGAGCCCGAGCGCGAGCTGCGTGCCCTGTGGGACACGCCTGCCCGGCGTCGCCACGCCCAGCCGCCACAGCGCGACGCGGCGGTCGCCGCCGGCGAGCTCGTCGCAGGCGCCCGACCACGCGAGCAGCTCGAGCGCCGGGCGGCCGGCGCCGGCACGCGCCGACAGCTCCCCGAGATCGCGGAACGGACCGCCGGCTTGGCGAGCCGCGACGAGCGCCTCGGCGTCGGCGCCCTGCACGCCGCGCACGTACCCGAGCCCGATGCGGACGACGTGCGGATCGACGCGCTCGACCGTGCACTCGACCTCGCTCGCGTTGACGTCCGGCGGCAGAATCCTCAGGCCGCGCCGCTGTGCCTCATGCACGAGCGCGTCCGGCGGGTAGAAGCCCATCGGCTGCTCGTTCAGCAGTGCGCACAGGAGCTCGGGCGGGTAGTGGACGCGCAGCCACGTCGACTGGTAGGCCAGCAACCCGAAGGCGGCCCCATGCGCCTTCGGAAAGCCGAAGCCAGAGAAGCCGCGCACCTTCTCGAAGATCCGCTCGGCCAGCTCTGGCTCCACCCCATGTGTCCTGATCGCGCCCGCGACGAAGTTCGCGTGGTGGGCCTCGATCGCCGCCTCCGAGCGCTTGCGACTCATTGCCCGGCGCAGCCCCTCCGCCTCGCCGGCGGAGAAGCCGGCGAACGCCATCGCGACCTCGATCACCTGGTCCTGGAAGATGATCGTGCCGAGCGTCTCTCTCAGTGGCTCGACGAGCGACGGGTGCTCGTAGGGAACCTCGAAGTCCGGGTCGGCGCGCAGCCGCTGGAGCCGTTCGATGTAGGGATTGACGGCGCCGCCCTGGATCGGGCCGGGCCGCACGATCGCGACCTGGATCGTGATGTCCTGCAGCGTTCTCGGCCTGGTGCGCAACAGCGAGGCCATCTGCGCACGGCTCTCGATCTGGAAGACGCCGACCGTCTCGGCTCTCTGGATCGCGTCGTACGTCGGTGGGTCGTCGTATGGGATGCGGGAGAGGTCGATCCGCTCGCCGCGGTGTCTGGCGATGTCCTCCACGGCGCGCTCGACCGCGGACAGCATCCCGAGCCCGAGCAGGTCGATCTTCAGGAAGCCGGCGTCGGCGCACGAGTCCTTGTCCCACTGGACCATCTGGCGGCCCTCCATCGCAGCCGGGACGATCGGACAGCAGTCGATCAGCGGGCGCGTCGCGACGACCATCCCGCCGGGGTGCTGGGAGAGGTGGCGCGGCAGGCCGTGCGCCTGTTCGGCGAGGCGGGCGAGCCATGCCCAGCGACCGTTCTGCAGGCGTTGCTCGCCGAGCGCAGACGCCACGTCATGGGCCACGTCGCGTGCCGACCATCCCTCCGAGCCGCGCGCGACGCGCTCGATCTCCCCCGGCGGCAGCCCGAGCGCCTTGCCCAGCTCGCGAATGGCACCACGCGCTCGATAGGTCGGAAAGGCCGCAACGAGGGCAGAGCGATCTTTACCGTAGCGCTCGTGGATGCGTGGGATCAGCGCGGCGCGCACGTCGCGCGGGAAGTCGAGGTCGATGTCCGGCAGCGCCGTCAGCTCGTCGTTGAGGAAGCGGCCGAGGAAGAGGCCATTCGCGATCGGGTCGACGTGCGAGAGACCGGTGAGGTAGCAGACGATCGAGGAGACGGAGGAGCCGCGCCCGCGGCCGGGCGGCAGCAGCGCGCGGGCGGTGTCCGGCCCGCGCACCTCCAGCGCGACCTCGCGCGCCAGCTCGAGCATGTCTCGATGAAGGAGAAAGAAGCCGGAGAGGCCGAGCGCCGCGATGATGCGCAGCTCCTCCTCCAGACGCGGGAGCGCCTCGGCGCGCAGCGGGTGCTCGCGCGTGCCGCGACCGTCTCCTGCCGGGTAGCGCACGTCGAGCTTCGCGCGGGCGAGCTCGGCGAGCGTGCGGTCGGCGTGCGCGTCTTCTTCTCCGGGATAGCGGTAGCCGTGGTGCTCAGTCAGGTCAAAGCGCAGGCGCTCAGCGACCCTTGCGGTCTCCGCGATTGCATCCGGGTGGTCAGCCGCGAAGCGTGCGGCCATCGCCTGCGGCGTCGCCAGCACGTGGCTGAAGTTGCCCCGCCGCAGCGGCTCGGACGCGTCGAGCGTGGTGTGGTGGCGGACCGCGACGAGCGCGTCCTGCAGCGGCGCGCGAGCACGCGCGTGCGCGTGGACGTTGCCGGTCGCGACGGTCCGCAGCTCGAGCTCGCGCGCGAGCGCGGCGAGACGGCGGTTGCGCGCACGGTCGTCGCGCAGATAGGGGCGCTGCAGCTCGACGCGCAGTCGCTCGGGCGTGAAGGCCTCGCGCAGTTGCGTCAGCGTCGCACGGTCGTGGATCCCGTGGGTGGCGCAGCCGCTGAGGCAAACGAGCCCGTCGGCGTGGTCGAGCACAGCCGCGAGCGGGACGTGCGGCTGGGTGACCTGGCGCGGGCGCGCGCCGGGGGCGGGTCCCCTGCCCGCCCCCGGCTCCCCCGTCGCGCTCTGCTCGCGCATGTCCCCCACGTGCGCGAGACTCGCCGGCTCGTCTCCGCGCGTGTGAGCGTGCGCGCGGGTGATGAGTCGGCAGAGGTTGCGCCACCCGCACTCGTCCTCGACGAGCAACGTCAGGTGGCGCCCGTCGTCGAGCGTCAGCTCGGCGCCGTGCAGCGCCCGCAGCCCGACCGCCTTGCACGCCTGCGCGTGCTCCATTGCGCCGCAGACGTTGTCGTGGTCGGTCAGCGCGAGCGCTTCGTGCCCCAGCTCGCGTGCCGCGATCGCCTGCTCGTCCGGCAGCGATGCGCCGTCCAGGAATGAGAAGGCGGAATGGGCGTGCAGCTCCACATAGGACACGAACACATGTTCGCTTCCCAGGTTTGCATTGGCTACCTCCCGTGAGTGGAGTCGGGGAGGGATGCGCCTGAGCACACCCCTCCCCGATGGATTTACCTGGCGATCTGGAACGCCACGTTGTTTCTGACGATCATCGCGTTGTTGCCAGCCGCAGACGGCAGCCTGAGCCTCAGGTTCACGAGCGGATTGACTATCCCGAGGAGCCCGCATCCCGAAGCGCCCGGAACGGCAAACGCGTTGTCGACGCTCGTCGCGCCGGTCAACTTCAGAATCGGAGGCATTACCGATTCGTCCACGCTGATTTCCCCGATGCTTCCCGAGATGGGTCTGTTCGGCGATGGTGGGCTTGTGGTGCCGGTCGTCAGGTTGACCCTCGACGGGTTGCTGTTCGTCCCGATGTAGCAGCTCGAGCCGAGTATCGGATTTTCAAGCTTCACCTTGACCGGGAGGCTGATCGTCGTGATCGGAATCCCGAGGTCGATGGATACCGCGCTTGTCGGCCCGGCGAGCTGCGCTATCGCTAGGACCGCGTTGCCGGGGATCGGGAATTCAATCCCGAGGATTCCGCCAGGGATCCTTATGGCTCTCGAGAAGAAGCCGTCAGTGCCCGCAGGCGGTATGAATCTCCTCGTTTCGGAATTTATGCCGCCGCGAATCTCGAGCGATTCGCCGAGCGGCACTGTGAAGCCCTTTATTTCGAGACTGCCGCTCACGCTCTGGATGTCAGCGCACGTGAGCACTTCAGGATTCGCTCTCGGGCAGTCCGAGAAGTTCGGAAAGGCAGCCGTCGCGGTGCTCGCGAACAGCAGTGACGCACCGATCGCCAGCAACGCGACGACGTGTTTACGCGTGGCCATGGATGACCTCTCTCTGCGAAACATCGCAGGTCGTTGTATGAGCACGCTCAAGCCGCGCACACACATTCATGGATGCGCGTCGACCAGCCGCGTGACTCCCCCATTGCCCGCAAGAGCGAGCAACAGCATGACACTATAAAAAGGTTCATTGCGCGTCAAGCTCCACCTGCCACGCTCGCGTTGAGGTCTACCGCTGCACGAACCAACCCCCACCACGCAGGTCGTGGAAGACGACGACGTTCCGGCCGCATGTCGTGACGATCTCCCAGTAGCGGCGACGGACGGGACTGCCGTTCCACCAGCGGTCCTCGATGAGCCACGACTCGCGCACCGTGTCGACGGCCCGACCGCCGACCGTGCAGGGGCGGCCGTCAGCCGGATCGGACTCGACCTGTGCGCGACGCGGCTGCGCCAGTCGATGGGTACGACCAGCGGGCCCGCTCATTCGAACGGCGTCAAGACGACGCGGCGCTCCGGCACGCGCGACTGCGCCTCGACCGCGAGCACGCGCAGCGCCGCATCGGGACCCGCCGCCGCACGCGCCTGGCGGACCGCCTCGCGCAGGCGTGAGCGGCGGACCGCGGCCGCCTCCTCCAACAGCGAGCGCTGGTCGCTCGCGGGCGGGCCGAAGCGCTCGACGGCGAGCAGCAGACGCTCCGCCGGTGCCGGCAGCAGCGCGAGCCGCTGCCCGAGCGCGAGCCGCATCCGTTGCGGGTCAGCAAGTGCTTCGCGGAACGGAACCCGCTCCCGCCACGTGCCGCCCTCCACGAGCACGGCTGACAGCACGACCGTGCGCAGCGTGCGTCCGCGGCGCTCGCGCCGCGCGAGCAGCCGGTCGACGAGCAGGTGCAGTGCCCGGTCGAGCTGCACGCCCGAGAGCGCCTCCGGCAGCTCGAGCTCCTCGACCAAGCGCTCCGGCGGCTGACGCGGCGCAAGCTCTCCGTCGCGCCCGCGTGCGAGCTCGTACGCGAGCAGCCCCTGTGCACCAAAGCGATCGGCAACCGCCGCGCGCGGCAGGGCAGCCAGCCCGCCGAGCGTCGCGATCCCCAGCCGCTCGAGCGGCTCCGACAGCCCGGCCGTCTCGTGCCGGCCGCACAGCAGCGCAATCGGCAGGGCCGCGAGATAGGCGGCCGCCTCCGCCTCGCCGCCGGCGACAACCACCGGTCTCCGCACGCGAGCGCGCGAAGCGGCCGCAAGTGCACAGAAGCGCGACGGACCGACCCCGAGCCGCGCCGGCTGGCGCAGCGCGTGGCGCGCGGCAGTCAGCACGCGCTCGAGCGATCCGCCGTGCAACCGCAGCAATCCGCGTGCGGCGAAGCAGGCGAGCCCCGGCCGCTCCGGCTCGACCGCAGCGCCGATCGACTCCAGCCGCACGAGCAGCCGCTCCCAGCGATCGGCGACACCCGCCGGATCGGGCGGCACGAGCGTCAGCGAGGGGCAGCGCGCGAGCGCCTCGCCGAGCGGCGTCCCGGCCCGCACACCGAACGCCTCCGCCGTGGGCGACGCCTCCCCCACACGTGCATCGCGGGTCGTCGGACCCGAGGGCGCGAGCGCTGCCGGCGTACGCAGCAGCTCCTCGCGGTCGCCGGCGGCGACGGTCAGCTCAAAGCGGGGAAGGAGGACACAGACGATCACAACGCGAACACATGTTCGCTTCGTACCCTCCCCTAAGCCACCGCCCGCAAGTGGAAGACCACCGCCCGCGGGTGGAGCCCGGGAGTAGTGGCGACGCGCGGAGCGACCACCGCTCCGCGCGGGACGATCAGATGGCCGGCTGGCGGCGACCGCGCTTCTTCGGCTGGAACGCCCCGGCGAGCGCGTCGGCGTCGAAGCCGCCGACGGCACGCTGCTCGGTCGCGAAGCGGTAGAGCGCGACCCGAAAGATCACGTTGAGCGTCGACGAGAGGATCGCCGCAGCGACGAAGACGATCACCGCGATGGCGATCAGCGCAGCGCCGGCGGCCGGCGTGGAGCCAGCCACCACGACCCCGAGCACGCCGAGGCCGATCGCCGGCAGCATCGCGCACAGGAACACCAGGCCGCCGATCGAGCCGGCGCCGATGAGGCCCTCGCCCCAGCGCTCGCGGATCGTGTGCGCGGAGCGCCTGAACGCCTCTCTCGGCCCGACGCCCTCCAGCGCGAGGATCGGCAGCACGAAGAACGTCGCGATCGCCCAGGCGGCGCCCGCGAGCGAGGTGAAGATCGTCGCCACGAGGCGACCGACCGCGCTCTCCGACAGCAGTCCCTGAATCACCTGCAGCAGCAGGCCGACCGTCAGCTGCACGAGCGCCCACTGCGCGATCACGCCACGTCTCGACCGCACGGCCGCGAAGCCGTCGCCGAGCGTCGCATGGCCGCCGTCGAGCGCCTTCGCCGCGGCGGCGGCAAGCGCAGTGCTGCAGTAGATGCCGATGAACGTCAGCACGTAGCCGCCGATCACCATCACGACGACACCGGCCGGCTTGCTGACCGTCGCGAACAACGCGGCGCCGGGACCGATGATGAGAATCCCGGCGATCAGGCAGGCGACGGCCGCCACAACCGGAAAGAGCGCCAGCGCACGATCGCCACGCAGGATCGCCCAGCTCTGCTTTGCAAGGTCCCAGCCTCGCCGGAATCGTCCGCCCATCGGTTGCGCTCCAGTCTCGTGCAGTGAAGATCCCGCGGCCGTCACCGGCCGCGTGCTCTCGGATATCGGTCGTTCGTGGAGGCGGCTTGACCGGTGAACCGATCCGCGCCCCCGTGCATGCCTACGCGCCTCCTCCCTCAGGCTCCCGCACCGCCCACAGGCGCCATGCCCCGGGGACGCCCTTGAGCGCGTGCTCGCCGCGATCGGCGAAGTCGATGCCGGAGCCGACGACGAGGTCCTTGACCGTGTTCGAGACGAGCACCTCGCGCGGCGCCGCCAGCGAACCGACGCGCGCACCGATGTGGACGGCGAGTCCGCCGACGTCGTCGCCGATCGCCTCGCACTCGCCCGTGTGCAGACCCGCGCGCAGCTCGACGCCCAGATCGCGCACTGCGTCGCGCAGCTCGAGCGCACAGCGGATCGCCCGCGCCGGCCCGTCGAACGTTGCGAGGAAGCCGTCGCCGAGCGACTTCACCGCGCGTCCGCGGTAGCGCGCGAGTTGCGCACGGCTGAGCTCGTCGTGACGCGAGAGCAGCTCACGCCAGGCACGATCGCCGAGGCGCGCAGCCGTCTCGGTCGAACCGACGATGTCGGTGAACATGACGGTCGCAAGCACGCGATCCGGCTCCGGTGGTGTGTGCGTACCGGTGAGGAAGCGCTCGACCTCCGCCAGCACGCGCTCGGAGTCGCCGACGACGATCAGGTTGTCGCGGCCTTCCAGCTCGACGTAGCGCGCGCCGGGGATGTGCTCGGCCAGGTAGCGCGAGTGGCGGATGTCGATCAGCCGGTCCTCGCGCCGGTGCAGGACGAGCGTCGGCACGGCGATCGACGGCAGCACGTCGCGCACGTCCGTCTCGCCGGCCATGTCGAACAGCAGCCGCAGCGCACCCGGACTCGCCGACAGCCGCTCGAGCTGCCCGAACCAGCGCCGCAGCGACGCGTCGCCAGCGGCACTCGGCGCGATCTGCTCGATCCGCACCCCCTCACCCCAGTGGGCGAAGATCTGCTCGATGCGCTGCCGGCGCTCTTCCGGTGGCCCCGGCCATTCGTAGCCGGGCGCGCTGGTGATGCGCGCCATCCCCGCGTAGAGCACGAGCGCGCGCGTGCGCTCGGGATGGGTCGCCGCGTAGAGCATCGCCATCGCCGCACCCTCGGACTGCGCGAACAGCGCCGCCTGCTCGGAGCCGACCGCGTCGAGCACGGCGGTGACGTCCTCCATCTGGTCCTCGAGCGTCGTGGCGCTGGCGATCGGATCCGACAGGCCGGTGCCGCGACGGTCGAGCAGGATCAGACGTGAGAAGCGGGCGAGCCGCTCGAAGAAGTGTGCGACACGCGGCTCGGTCCACAGGTGCTCGACCTGCTGCAGCTGCGGCGGCACGTAGACGAGGTCCACCGGGCCGTTCCCGACGACCTGATAGGCGATGTGAACGTCGCCCGCTCTGGCGTAGCGTGTCTCGGGCTCCACAGACCGAACCTCCGCGTGGAGCGTAGCTTGCCGGCAGTGGCGAGACGAAGACGATCCGCCCCCTCCTCCCGCGGGAGGGAGCGGATCGAGTTCAGACTGCGACGCGTCGCCTACGGAATGAAGGCGAGCGCGACGTCGTTGTTGAGCACTATCGAGTTCTTGCCAGCGGGTGCCGGCAGGCCGAGCTTCAGGTTCACGAGCGAGTTGATGAGGCCGAGACCGAGGCCGCATTCAGTCGCACCCGGCACCGCGAACGAGTTTTCGACGTTGGTGTTGCCAGTCAGAGCGAAGCCACCGGGGATGCTTGAGCCGGCGCCCTGCCTGCCGGAGATCGGCGTGTTCGGCGGCGGCGGGCTGGTCGTGCCGGTGATCAGGTCGAGCATGACCGGCCTGCTGTTCGTGCCGATGTGGCAGTTCATCCCGATCAGCAGGTTCACGAGGCGAACCTTGACCGGCATTCTGACTCGGCCCGTGTTCGGTTCGACCTTGATCGCCGACGACGGACCAGCCAGCTCGGTGATCGCTAGCACGCTGGTGCCCGGGATCCATTCTATGCCGAGCAATCCACCCGGTACCGGCTCTGGTCTGGCGAAGAGGCCCGTCGTGCCAGCCGGCGGAACGAAGTCGGGTATTTCGGTTCCATTGGGAATGAGCATCCCACGGATTTCGAGCGATTCGTGCAGCGGGACGTTGAAGCCGTTTATGTTGAGGTTCCCGCTGCGGTTCTGGACGTTGACGCAGAATCTTCCCGACGTGCATCCTGTGAAGTCCGGGAACGCGGCCTGAGCGGCGCCCGCCCCGACGATCAAAGCCATCGCGGCGACCACAGCGGCCACGACGGCGCGATACGTACGTATTCTCATCCTGTCTCTGCCTTTCTCTGCATATGTGCGGCATGGACGAGGCGACGTGTCCAGCACCCGTCGTGACGCGACCACAGCGCAACCCCCTGCTCGTCGCCGAACTCGCGACGCGCGAAACGCCATCCCCCCATCAGCGGCGCGGTGGAACCCACCCCCAGGCGCGAAGACCTTTCGCGCTTACTTGTGACACTAGAAACTTGAACGGCTCTGTGTCAAGTCGGGTCTGCACCCTTGACAGGATGCCTTCGAGGTGGAAGGTCCCAAAAACCACGACATCGACGCTTGGTAAAGCCGTCTGATGGGCTCGTCAGCCTGCGCCCGCTCCAAGCGTCGCCGTTAGGGTGCGCGACATGCCAGATGCCTATGTACTCGACGCCGTGCGCACCCCGTTCGGCCGCTACGGCGGCGCGCTCGCCGGCGTCCGTCCCGACGACCTCGCAGCGCACGTCCTGCAGACGATTGTCGAGCGTTCACCACAGCTCGACCCGGCGACGATCGAGGACGTGATCTTCGGCAATGCGAACGGCGCCGGGGAGGAGAACCGCAACGTCGCGCGCATGGCCGTGCTGCTGGCCGGGCTGCCGACCTCGATCCCCGGCGTGACCGTGAACCGCTTGTGCGCCTCGTCGTGGGAGGCGGCGATCGCGGGCAGCCGCGCGATTGAGTGCGGCGATGCGTCGCTCGTCCTGACCGGGGGCGTCGAGTCGATGACCCGCGCGCCATGGGTGCTGCCGAAACCGGAGCGGACCTATCCGCGTGGTGACGAGACGCTGCACTCGACGACGCTCGGCTGGCGGCTTGTGAACCCGCAGATGCCAGAGCGCTGGACTATCTCGCTCGGCGAGTCGACCGAGGGACTGGCCGAGAGATACGGCATCTCGCGCGAGGCGCAGGACGCCTTCGCCGTGCGCAGCCACCGGCGCGCCGCGGCCGCGTGGGACGACGGCTTCTACGACGACTGGGTCGTTCCCGTGCCCGACGTCGAGTTGGCGCGCGACGAGATCATGCGTCCGGACACGTCCGTCGAGGCGCTCGCGAGACTGAAGCCGGCCTTCCGCGAGGGTGGAACGGTGACGGCCGGGAACGCGTCGGCACTCAACGACGGGGCGGCGGCAGTCCTGATCGGCGATGAGCGCGCAGCCGCGGCAATTGGTCGCGAGCCGCTCGCGCGAATCGCCGGGCGCGGTGTCTCGGGTGTCGATCCGGACGTGTTCGGCATCGGCCCGGTCGAGGCGGTCAACCGCGCGCTCGCGCAGGCCGGGATCGGCTGGGACGACGTGTCGGTGCTGGAGCTGAACGAGGCGTTCGCGGCGCAGTCGCTCGCCTGCTTGGCCGAGTGGACCGAGCTCGACCCGGAGCGCGTGAACGTCAACGGCGGCGCGATCGCGCTCGGCCACCCGCTCGGCGCGAGCGGCGCGCGCGTGCTCGCGACGTGCGCCTACGAGCTGCGCCGCCGCGGCGGCGGCTGGGGCGTGGCGACGCTGTGCATCGGCGTGGGCCAGGGGCTCGCGGTCGTGCTCGAGGCGTGAGGGAGCCGGACTGCGCTCATACCGCGGCGGCAGCGTCGCGCGCGGCCTGCGCGACCGCTCTCCCCACGCGCGCAAGGCGCAGCGAGCGCATGCGCTCAGTCGGCCCGGAGACGCTGATGGCCGCCGGGACGCGGCCTTCGGGCAGCACGATCGCGGCGGCGGCGCACGTCACGCTCTCGTCGTACTCGCCCTCGTCGAGTGCGTAGCCGCGACGGCGCACGACGGCGAGCGCGGTGCGCAGCACGGCGGCGATCGTGATCGTGTTCGCGGTGAGTGCCGGCAGCGCTCCGCGGGCGACGAGCGCGTCCACCGCCTCGGACGGCTCGCAGGCGAGCAGCGCCTTGCCGGCGCCGCTGGCGTGGGCGGGCACGCGGTTCCCGATCCGGCTGAACATGCGCACAGGACGCACGCTCTCGACCTGATCGACATAGACGATGCTGTCGCGATCGAGCACGACGAGGTTCGTCGTCTCGCCGAAGGTGTCGCGCAGGGCGTGCATTGCCGGCAGCGCCGCCGCACGCACGCGTGCGAAGTCGCGCTCCGCCGCCGTCGCGAGCGTGAGCAGGCGCGAGCCGAGGCGATAGCGCCGGGTGCGCGGGTCGTGCGCCGCGTAGCCGCCGGCGACGAGGGTCGTCAACAGCCGGTGCACGGTGCCCGGCTGGAGCCCCGTCGCGCCGGCCAGCTCGCTGACGCCGCCGTCCGCGCGCTCGGCCAGCGCGTCCAGCAGCGCGAGGCTGCGCTGGACCGCCTGGACGGGCTCCGAGCCGCTCATCTCAACGTGCCGTATCGTCTGGAATACATATCCAGAAGTATTCCACATCGTAGAAAATAGGTGACGCAGACATGACAGCCCAGGCGACGACGCGAGCCGGTCTCTCCGATCGCGCGGCGGACGAGATCCTCACCCCTGCGGCGCTCACACTCGTCGGCGAGCTGCACGCGCGCCACGACGGCACGCGGCGCGAGCTGCTCGCCGCCCGCGAGCGCCGGCGCGGCGACACGCTCGACTTCCTGCCCGAGACGGCAGCGATCCGCAGCGGCGACTGGCAGGCCTCCCCGCCGCCGGCCGACTACCGCGACCGCCGCGTCGAGATCACCGGGCCGACCGACCGCAAGCTCGTGATCAACGCGCTCAACTCGGGCGCGAAGGGCTTCATGGCCGACTTCGAGGACGCGAACGCGCCGACGTGGGCCAACCAGGTCGAGGGCCAGCTCAACCTCCGCGACGCGATCGACGGCACGATCGAGCACCACAGCACCGACGGGCGCGTGTACCGCCTCGACGACGAGATCGCGACGCTGCTCGTGCGCCCGCGCGGCCTGCACCTGCCGGAGAAGCACCTGCACGTCGCAGACGAGCCGGTCGCGGGCGCCTTCGCCGACTTCGGCCTCTACGTCGCGCACTGCGCGCAGCGGCTGCTCGACAGCGGCCGCGGCGTGCACTTCTACCTGCCGAAGCTCGAGCACCATCTCGAGGCGCGGCTGTGGAACGACGCCTTCGCCTCCGCGGAGGAGCTGCTGGGCCTGCCGCACGCGTCGCTGCGCGCGACGGTGCTGATCGAGACGCTGCCGGCCGCCTTCCAGATGCACGAGATGCTCTACGAGCTGCGCGAGCGCTCGCTCGGGCTCAACGCCGGCCGCTGGGACTACATCTTCTCGACCATCAAGTGCTTCCCCGACGACCCCGCCTTCGTCACGCCCGACCGCGCGTCGGTGACGATGACCGTGCCGTTCATGAGCGCCTACGCGAACCTGCTGGTGAAGACCTGCCACGAGCGCGGCGCGTTCGCGATGGGCGGGATGGCGGCGCTGATCCCGTCGCGCACCGACGCGGAGGCCAACGAGCGCGCCTTCGCCGCCGTGCGCGCCGACAAGCAGCGCGAGGCGAGCGCCGGCTTCGACGGCACCTGGGTCGCCCACCCCGACGTCGTCGCGGTCGCGCGCAGCGAGTTCGACGCGGTGCTCGGCGAGCGCCCCAACCAGATCGAGCGTCGGCGCGACGACGTGACGGTCGGCGCGGTCGAGCTGCTCGCGGTGGTGCAGACGCCCGGCGAGGTCACGCTCGACGGCCTGCGCGCAAACGTCAGCGTCGCCTTCGAGTACATCTCGAACTGGCTCACCGGTCGCGGCGCCGTCGGCATCAACGGGCTGATGGAGGACGCCGCGACCGCGGAGATCGCACGCACGCAGGTGTGGCAGTGGATCCGTCACGGGCGCTTCACGCGCGAGCAGGTGCAGGCGGTGCTCGAGGAGGAGCTCGCGGCGCTGCGCGAGCAGGTCGGCGAGGACGTCTGGCAGCGGGGGCGGCCCGACGAGGCGCGCGCCGTCCTTGAGCAGGTCGCGCTCGGCGAGCAGCTCGTGGACTTCCTGACGCTGCCGGCCTACGAGCTGATCGACTGACGCCGCCGCGGGCGCATCCACGCGCTCGCCGCCGGCGGCGCCGACTGCTCCGGCGGACATCCCAGCTCGCGCGAGCAGGCGGCGGTCTGGTCGAGCAGCAGCTCGCCCAGCGCGTCGAGTCCGATGCCGCTCAGCCGCGCGGTCGGGCCGGAGACGCTGATTGCCGCGACCGGGACCCCCGCGAAGTCGCGCAGCGGCGCGGCGACGCACGTGACGCCCGCCGCGTGCTCCTCCTCGTCGACGGCCCAGCCGCGCCGGCGCACGTCGGCGAGCTGCCGTGCGAGCGCGCTCGTCGTCGTCAGCGACTGCGGCGTGAGGCCGCGCAGCGGCTGCGGACCGAGGACCGCGTCGAGCTCCTGCTCCGACAGTCCCGCGAGCAGTGCCTTGCCCGCGCCGGCGGCGTGCGCCGGAACTCCCCGCCCGACGTCGGCGATCGCCGACACCGATTCCGGGCACTTCAGCTGGTCGACGTAGACGGCGTCGCAGCCGCGCAGGACGACGAGGTTCGTCGTCTCGCGCGAGATCTTGCGGATGCGCTGCATGAACGGCCACGCGACGGCGCGCAGCCGCATCGTGCGGCGGTCGACGTGGCTGCTCAGGTCGCGGCCGCGGTCGGCGAGCACGTAGGGCCCGTGGTTCGGCTGCTGGTGGACGTAGCCGCGAGCACCCAGCGTCGACAGCAGCCGGTGCGCCGTCGACGGTTGGAGCCCGACGCGGCGAGCGAGCTCCACAAGACCCTGCTCGCGCCCGCACGCCAGCGCCTCCAGCAGGTCGAGCGCCCGCCCGACCGACTGCACCTGCCCGCGCGCCGCCGGCGCGGGAGCCGCCGGCGCGGCCAGCTCAACAGGCGTGGGTCCGCAGCCAGTCGGCATACGCGCGCGTCGCCTCCTCCAGCTCGCGTCGCGGCCGCCAGTCGAGGTCGCGGGCGATCGCGGAGATGTCGTAGGGACCCTGCCGATCGAGCGTCGGGATGTGCCCCGGACCGACCTCGGCGTCCAGCTCGGGGACGATCGAGCGCACCAGATCGATCGTCTCCGCAAGCGTCACCTGCACGCCGCCGGTGACGTTGTAGACCGCCTGCGCGTGCTCGCCGACCCCGGCCGCCGCCACCGCCGCCGCGGCGACGTCGTCGACGTGCACGAACTGGAACGCGTGGTCGGCGCCGTCCTCCAGCCGGAACGGGACGCCGTCGATGCCGGCGCGCAGCAACTGCTGCGTCATCTGCGGCATCGGGTTGCCGGGGCCGTACACCTCGGTGATCCGCAGCGACAGCACGTCGACCCCGTAGCGCTCCGCGTAGACGGCCCCGAGCAGCTCGGTCGCCACCTTCGTGACGCCGTAGGGCGTCGTCGGGTGCAGCGGCGCGTCCTCCGTCACAAGCTCGTACTCAGCGTGGCCGTAGGCGCACTCGGAGGAGAAGTTCACGACGCGCCGCACGTCCGCCAGCCGCGCCGCTTCCAGCAGGTGGGTCGTCCCGTCGACGTTCGCGGCGATCGTCGTGATCGGCAGGTCGAGCGACAGCTCGGGGTGGGACATCGCGGCCGTGTGCACGATCCGCTCGACGTCGTGCTCGCGCAGCGTGCGGACGAGCCGTGGCACGTCGAACAGCTCGCCCTGCACGCAGGTGACGCGCGCGTCCGACGGCTCCGCGTAGTCGCGGTTGTAGGAGATGACGCGCTCGCCCTCGTCGGCGAGCCGCTTGACGAGATGGCGGCCGACGAAGCCGAGCCCGCCGGTGACCATGATCGAGCCCATTGGCCGACCTGCCTCAGACCTGCGAGGGCGCCGACAGCGACCCCGGCTCGCGCGAGAGGCTGCCGACCGGGAAGCAGCCGCCGCGACCGCCGTCGACCGCCCAGTCCGCGCCGGTCACGTAGGAGGCCTCGTCCGACAGCAGGAAGACGACCGCACGCGCGATCTCCTCCGGACGGCCGAGCCGGCCCATCACGATCGAGCGCTCGTTCTCGTCGCGCTCGACGTCGGGATCCTCGGCAAGCGCGAACTCCGCCGCCAGCAGCGGCGTGTCGATTGCGCCCGGACGCACGACGTTCGAGCGGATGCCGTGCTGCGCGAGCTCGGCCGCGAGCGCGCGCGACATCGCGAGCACGCCGCCCTTCGTCGCCGTGTAGGCGACGTAGCCGGCCTGGCCCATCATCGACAGCTCCGAGGCGGTGTTGACGATCGCTCCGCGTCTGTTGGGGATCATCCGCCGCGCCGCCTCGCGCGCGACGTAGAAGCTGCCGCTGAGATTCGTGTGCAGCTGGCGCAGCCACTGCTCGTCGGTCGTCTCGGTGACCGGCACGACGGTCGAGATGCCCGCGTTGTTGAAGACGGCGTCAACGCTCCCGAGGCGCGCGGCGACGTCGAACGCGTGACCAACGGCGACGGAATCGCTCACGTCGGTCGGGATCGCGACTACCGGCCCGCCGCTGGCAGCACATGCCTGCTCCGCGGCCTCCAGGAGCTCGCCCGGCAGCGCGACAAGCGCGACCGCCGCGCCCTCGCGCGCGAGCAGCTCCGCCGTCGCTCGCCCGATTCCCGAGCTGGCGCCTGTGACGAGCGCGACGCGTCCCTCCATGCGACCCATGTCTGATCTCCTCTGCTCGCTCGACGCCATCAGCCGGCGATCGCAGGCATCGCACCCGCGTGGTCGGCGGGGTCGAACCCGGGGATGAACTCCTTCACTGCGTCGATCGCGCCGCCCATGCTCGCGTTCGCGTCGCGGTCGACGACGATCTCCACGAGCGCCGGCACGCCGAGGCGCTCGCTCTCCTCGGCGGCCCACCGGTAGGCCTCGGCGATCTCCTCGGGCCGCTCGACACGACGTCCGATCCCGCCCATCGACTCCATCGCGAGGACGTGGTCGATGCCGTTGGCCTCGTTCGGCCCCTCGTAGCCGATGTCGACCGCGTAGTTCATGTCGTAGACGTTGACCTCGTTCTGCCGGATGAGGCTCATGTACGCGTTGTTCAGCATCACGACCACGAACGGCACGCTGTACTGGACGGCGACGGCGATCTCCTCCATCAGGAAGCCGAACGAGTAGTCGCCGACAACGGCCACCACGCGGCTGTCCGGGCGCCCGAGCTTCGCGCCGATGCACGCCGGCAGCTCCCATCCGAGCGGGCCGGCCTGACCGCAGCAGAGGTAGTGGCGCGGCTTGAACGTCTCCTGGAACTGGCCACTCCAGATCTGGTAGAGGCCGATCGCCGTCACGACCGTGTCGTTCGGTTCGAGCAGCTCGTTAAGCTCCTGGAAGACGCGCGGCGGCATGATCGGCACCTGATCGAAGTCGGTCGGACGACGCATCGACGCTCTCAGCTCGTCGAGTCGTGCCGTCCAGGCGCGGCGGCGCGCGTCGGGCTCCTCGGCGGCGCGCTCCTCCGTCTGACGCAGCAGCTCGCGCAGCGCCAGGGCTGCGTCGGAGACGACGCCGAGCTCCGGCGCGAAGACTCTGCCGAGCTGGCGCGGGTCGATGTCGATGTGGACGAACGTGCGCTCACCGCGATAGACCGACAGCTCGCCGGTGTGCCGATCGGCGAAGCGCGCGCCGATCGCCAGCACGAAGTCGCTCTCGAGGAAGACCTGGTTGGCGTGCGGCTGGCTCGTCTGGATGCCGACCATGCCGGCGTACAGCGGGTGGTCCTCCGGGATCACGCCCTTGCCCATCAGCGTCGGGCTGACCGGAACCCCGAGCCGCTCGGCGAGCGTCACCAGCTCGGGCGCCGCGTCGGCGATGATCACCCCGCCGCCGGGCAGCAGCAGCGGGCGCTCGGCCGCGTCGAGCAGCTCCAGCACGCGCGCGATCGCAAGCGGGTTCGGCTCCACCGCCGGGATCGGGAGGCGCTCGTCCAGCGCCTCGTCGTACTCGATCGGCGCGCCTCTCTGGACGTCGAGCGGCAGGTCGATCAAGACCGGACCGGGGCGCCCCTCCTGCGCGATCCGGAACGCCTCGCGGAAGGCCCACGGCAGCTGTCCGGGCTCCTTCACCTGCACGGCCCACTTGCAGACCGGCTTGGCGATCTCGACGATGTCGACCGCCTGGAAGGCCTCTCTGTGCAGCACGTGCTTCGGCGCCTGGCCGGTGATGCAGATGATCGGGATCGAGTCCGCCAACGCCGTGTAGAGCCCGGTGATCATGTTCGTGCCGGCGGGGCCGGAGGTGCCGACCGTCACGCCGACTCTGCCGGTGACGCGCGCGTAGCCGTCGGCGGCATGCGTCCCGCCCTCCTCGTGACGCACCGACAGGTGGCGGATCGGGGATCTCGACAGCGCCTTGTAGAGCGGCAGGATCGCAGCGCCCGGGATCCCCCAGATGCACTCGACGCCCTCGTCCTCGAGGACCCGGACGACGGCCTCCATCGGATCGACCTTCATGCCTGCTCCTCTTGATTCGACGTTGCGGGGGATGGGGTGATCTGGTGGTCGGCGAGACGCTCGAGCACCGTCAGCAGCGCGGAGTGGTCCGCACCGCCGTGGCCGGCGACGCGCGCGGCCTGGAACAGCTCGGTGACGACAGCGGTCATCGGCAGCGGGACGCCGAGCTCGCGCGCGGTCGCCTGCACGATCCCGAGGTCCTTGCTGTGCAGGTCGACCTTGAAGCCGGGCGTGAAGTCGTGCTCGAGCAGATTGCGCCGGCGCACCTCCATCACCTTGTTGCCGGCAAGGCCGGCCGACAGCACGTCAAGCACGCGCGCCGGCTCGACGCCGGCCTTCGAGGCCAGCACGAGCGCCTCCGAGACGGCCGCGATGGCCTGCGCGACGACGAGCTGGTTGCACGCCTTCACGACCTGCCCGGCGCCGGCCTCGCCGACGTGGACGATCGTTCTGCCGAGCACTTCGAGCAGCGGCCGCGCACGTTCGAGCGCGGCCGCATCGCCGCCGACCATGATCGAGAGCGTGCCGTCGCGCGCGCCGACGTCGCCGCCCGAGACGGGCGCGTCGAGCATCGCGCAGCCCCACTCGGCGGCGCGGGCGGCGAGCTCGCGAGCAACGATCGGGGACATGCTCGTCATGTCGATCAGCAGCGTGCCGGGGCGAGCGCCCTCGAGCACGCCGTCAGGGCCGGCGACGACCTCGGAGACCTGCGGCGAGTCGGGCAGCATTGTGATGACGACGTCGGCCGTGGCAGCCGCGGCCGCAGGCGTCGCGGCAGCTTCGGCGCCCGCCTCGACGAGCGCGTCGACCGGACTCTGGCTGCGGTTGCAGACCGTCAGCGGGTAGCCGGCGGCGAGCAGGTTGCGCGCCATCGGCGCGCCCATGATCCCGAGGCCGACGAACGCGACGCGCGCGCTTGTGCTCGTGTCGCTCATGCCGCCACCTGCACGCGCTCGAATGTGAGCGCCTCGACGTCGAGGGCACCGCTGCGCTGGTCGCGCGGGAGCCACTCCAGGCTCTCCTCGGTGCCGCCGCGCGGCTTGTACTCGAGCCCGAGGTATCCGTCGTAGCCGACCTGCTCCAGCACGCCGAGCAGGTAGCGGAAGTTGATCTCACCGCTGCCGGGCTCGTGGCGGCCGGGGCTGTCGGCAACCTGCACGTGTGCGATCTGCGACGCGTACTCGCGCACCGTCGCGCTGAGGTTCCCCTCCATGCGTTGCATGTGGTACGCGTCGTACTGGAGCGAGACGTTCGGCCGCTCGACGCGCGCGACGAGCTCCGCCGCCGCCGCGGTTGTGCTGACGAGGTACGGACCGTTCTCCAGTGTGTTGACCGCCTCGACGAGCACGCTCGCACCCTGCTCGCGGGCGTGGTCGGCCGCGAAGCGCAGGTTCTCCACCGCGAGCGCGAGCTGCTCCTCGCGCGTGCAGCCCTTCAGGGCGACGCCGACGAGCGCGTTGAGCTGGCGGCAGCCGAGGTCGCTCGCGAGCTTCAGGGCGACGGGGACGTTGTCGCGGAACTCGTCCTGCCGATGCGGGTTCGACAGCACGCCCCGGTCGCCCGCGGGCATGTCGCCGGCGTCGAAGTTCAGCGCGGCGACGCCGACGCCGGCCTCGCGTGCGGCGGCACGAACGGCGTGGAGGTCCTCACCCCGCGGCCACCACAGCTCGACGGTGTCGAAGCCGGCGGCGGCGGCGAGCGCGAAGCGTTCGAGCAGCGGGGCCTCGCCGAACAGCAGCGAGATGTTGGGACATGCCTTCACGACGGAATCTCCTGGGTCCTCGGGGTCAGCAGTTGGGTGAGGCGGCCGATCGCAGCGCCGCTGAAGCGCAGGTCCTCCGCCGCCTCCGCGAGCGCCTCCGTCAGCGTGCGCGGGCGGCGGCCGAGCGGCAGGACCGCGGCGGCGCCCGCCTCGTACAGCGCCACGGCACCGTCGTCCTCGACAACGCCGCCGACGACGAACACGGGGATCTCGCGCGCACGGCCCTCGGCGACGACGCCCGCGACGGTCTTGCCCTGCGCGGAGGACGCGTCGAGCGTGCCCTCGCCGGTCACACAGGCGGCCGCGCCGTCGAGTGCGGCGGCGAAGCCGGTGCGCTCGCGCACGAACGCAGCGCCCGAGACGATCCGCGCGGCGCAGTGCGCGAGGAACGGCGCTGGGAAGCCGCCGGCGGCACCGGCGCCCGGCTGCTCGCACGCGGGGCCGAGCAGCGAGGCGAGGCGCACGAGCGCCGCGTCGAAGGCGTCGACCTGCGCCGGCGTCGCGCCCTTCTGCGCGGCGAAGACGTGGGCGGCACCGCGCGGGCCGTGCAGCGGGCTCTCGACGTCCGCGGCGAAGACGAGCGCGCCGTGCAGGCGCGGGTCGAGCTGCGAGGCGTCGATCCGCGCGAGCGCCAGCAGGTCCGCCCCGCAGCCGCGCAGCTCGCGGCCGTCGGCGGCGTAGAGGCACGCGCCGAGCTCCCGCAGCGCGCCGAGGCCGCCGTCGACGGTGGCGCTGCCGCCGAGCGCGACGATCACGGTGCGCGCGCCCGCATCGAGCGCGTGGCGGATCAGCTCGCCCACACCGGCCGTGCTCGCCTGCAGCACGTCGCGCGGAGCGTCGGGGGCGGCGTGGCCGGCGGCCTGCGCCAACTCGACGACCACGTCGCCGTCGGCCAGCAGCGCGAGCTGCGCGGACAGCAGCTCACCGAGCGCGCCGCGCACGACGTGCTCGCGCAGACGCGCGCCGTCCGCCCGAGCGACCGCCTCGAGCGTCCCCTCGCCGCCGTCCGCCAGCGGGTGCTCGCGCGCGGTGAGGCCGACGCTGCGCACACCCTCCGCCAGCGCCGCCGCGGCGGCCGGGGCGCTCAGCGCACCGCGCAGCTTGTCCGGGCAGCAGACCACGTGACCGGCCGGCGCGGCGTCGCCGTTGGGCGTTGCCTCAGGCACGCGGCAGCCCCGATTCCAGCTCGAACAGCGGCACATCGCGATGCGTCAGCCCTGGATCGGCGGCGGCGCGCTCAGCCGCCTGCTCACAGTTGAGGAACGTCACGTCGCGCAGCGCGAGCGCATGCTCGAACAGTCTCCGCAGCCCCTCGACACGTCCGGGACGGCCGCTGAGGAACGCATGGCACGTCAGCTGGAGCAGCCCGCCGTGACTGCGGATCGCCTCCAGCTCGTCGCGCCAGACGGCGGTCGCGAGGTGCGGCGGCTCGATCACCCGGCCGATGTCCGGCTCGGGCAGCCACGCGTACTGCTCCCAGTCGTCGAGACCCCAGAACGGCGGCAGCTCGATCACCTCGCCGTGCGGCGTGTCGACGAGGTACGGGCGGTCGTCGCCCATCAGGCTCGTGTCGTACCGCAGCCCGTACTCGGCGACGAGGTCGAGCGTGTGCGCGCTCGGACTCCAGTAGGCGGCACGGTGACCGCTTGGCGCGACGCCGAGTCGTTCGAGCACGCCGAGCGCGCGCTCGAAGTCGGCGCGCTCCTCCGCCTCGCCGAGCTCGACCGGTCTGCGATGGGAGTAGCTGTGATGCGCAAGCTCATGGCCGGCGCCGAGCACGAGCTGCGCGACCTCGGGGTGGCGCTCCAGCGTCCAGCCGGGGGCGAAGAACGTCGCCGGCAGTCCGAGGTCCCCCAGCAGCTCGATCAGCCGCGGCAGCCCGCGGTTGATCTCGTAGCGCTGATGGCTCATCACGAGCGGATGCTTCGCGTAGCGGGACCCGATCGAGAGCATGCACGCCTCGCAGTCGACCGGGATCGTGATCAGGAAGGCGGCGGCCGAGCCCGCGAGCCACGCGGAGCCGGCGGCGGCGGTCGGTGTGCTGTGGTCGGTCATGGGATCGGGTAGATCGAGGGGTCGGGGTTCGGGTCGAGGTCTGCGAGCGCGCGGCGCGGAAGCGTCGGGTCCTGCCGTGCGCGCTCGGCCACCTCGGCACCGCTGAGGATCGCCACGTCGCCCACCTCGAGCGCATGCTCGATCAGGGTGCGCAACGCCGCGAGGCGCCCGGCGCGACCGGAGACGAACGGATGGATCGCCGGCACGCAGAGGCATCTGTGCCGCCGCATCGCGTCAAGCTCGTCGCGCCAGCCCTGGAGCACCTCGGACGGCGCGCTGATGCGCTGACCGATGTCCGGATCGGGCAGGAACGCGTACTGCAGCCAGTCGTCGAGCCCCCAGAAGGGCGGCAGCTCAACGATCTCGCCGGCGCCCGTGTCGAGGATGTACGGCCGATCGTCGTCCATCAGCGTCGACTCGTAGGCAAGGCCGTGCTCGGCGACGAGCGCCGGCGTCCGCATGCTCGCGGACGACAGCGGCGCGCGGTGACCGCTCACCGTCGCACCCTGCTCCCGCAGCACGTCGAGCGCCCGCTCGAAGTCCTCCCGCTCCTCCGCCTCCGACAGCGTCACGTAGCGCGCATGGGCGTAGGAGTGGTGGCCGACCTCGTGGCCGGCGCCGAGCAGATCCTCGACGAGCTGCGGATGACGCTCGGCCGTCAGCCCTGGCACGAAGAACGTGGCCCGCAGCTCCAGGTCGGCAAGCAGCGCGAGGATGCGCGGAACGCCGACCTCGGGGCCGAACGCCTGGTGGCTCATCAGCCCCGGACGCTGCCCGTATCTCGCCCCCTCGGCGAGAATCGGCGCCTCGGCGTCGACGTCGAAGGTGAGGACGAGGGCGGCGGCATGGCCGTCGGGCAGCCAGCCGCCGCCGCTCGTCTGTGCGGCAGCCGCCAAGCTCATCGCCGCACACCCTCGATCGCGACCTCGGCCGGATCGGAGTTGATTGCACCGGTCTGCGCAACGTCGGCGATCGCCTGGTCATGCCACAGCCGCGACAGCGCCCACATCGTCAGCGCGACGCCGATCAGGACGGCTTCGGCGACCAGATATCTGCCCTCCTGCTTGACGAGCGCCACGCCGGTGAAGAGGACGACCACGAGCGGCGGCAGCGGCCACAGCGGCATGCGGTAGGGGCGGTGCATGTCCGGCTGCTTCCAACGGCTCACCAGCGCCGCGAGCCCGATCACGAAGTAGACCGCGCAGATCACCGTGCCGGCGAAGATGATCAGGAAGTTCAGTGCCGACATGAAGACGAGCACCGCCGCCGGGATCGCGAGCACGAGCACGCCCGTGCCGGGCGCGTCGAAGCGGTTGAGCGTCGCGAGCTTTCGGCTGAGCGGACCGGGCCAGACGCCGTCGCGACCGGTCGTGTAGAAGCCGCGGCCGAAGTACATCAGCAGTGACAGGACCGCATTGAAGAGCGCAACCGCGGCACCGATGTTGATGATCGTGCCTGCCCCGGAGCCGAGCGCCTGCGCGACCGAGTAGCCGATCGGGTTCTCGTCGGAGAGGAACGCCTGGAGGTCCGGCGCGGCGACGACCGCGGCGACGAGCGGGATCAGGATCAGGACGCACGCGAGTGCTGCCGAGATGATCACGGCGCGCGCGAGTGCGCGCTCGCCGCCCTTCAGCTCCTCCGCGAAGCCGAGCGAGGCGTCGTAGCCGTTGATCACGTTGAAGGCCGGTGCGAAGGTCGCGAGCATCACGCCGAAGCCGACGACGCTCAGCTCCGCGCCGTTGAGCACGACCGGGTGGAAGACGACGTCAGTGACGTTCTGCTCTGGGTGCGTGAGGGCCGCGACGGTGATGATGCCGAGCACGACGAGCTCGACGACGACCATCACGATCGTCACCCACGCGCCGATCTCGACCTTGGTCAGCGCGATCGCCGTCGCAACCGCGAGTACGACCAGCGCGAGCAGCTCGTCGGAGACGCCGAGCGCCGGGAACAGGGCCTTGAGGAAGGCGGCGACGCCGAGCGCGACGCTTGCCGGGATCACGATCCCCTGGATCAGGTAGTTGAACATCGTCACCCAGGTGAACGGGCCGGGGAGCACATGGCGCACGAGTGAGTACATGCCCCCTGCGATCGGGAACATCGCAGCCAGCTCCGCGAGACAGAGCGCGATCAGCATCACCACGACCGCCTGGATGAGACTCGCCCCGACGGCGAACGTGCCGCCGATCACGAACACGCCGGCGGTCAGAAAGACCACCGCCATGGTCGGCGAGACGTCCGCCATCGCCAGTCCGACGACATGCCGGACGTTCAGCCGGCGGTCGAGCTGCTGCTCGTAGCCGAGCTCCTTCAGGCGTGCTTCGCCTGCGTTCCCGTCGTTCATCGCCCACCTCTCCTCAGTCCGTTGGCGACTTGCCGTGCCGACCATAGAGCGGTAACTTGTGAACTGTCAACAGTTCACACTGACCGGGAGTTGCGCATCGTGGAAACAGGGGAACACGGCTTCAGTCCGCTCCGCCAGCCGGAGCGACTCTCCAGCTCGACGCTCGAGCTGCTGCGCGAGCGCCTGCTCAGCGGCGCCTTTAGCCCCGGGCAGCGGATCGTGGAGGCCGAGCTCGCACGGCAGCTCAACATCAGCCGCGGGCCGGTGCGGGAGGCACTCGCCCAGCTGAAGGCGGAGGGACTGGTGCACGAGGAGCCTCGGCGTGGCTCGTTCATGGCCGAGCTGACCGACGACGACGTGCGCGAGGTCTACGAGCTGCGCGCGGCGCTTGAGACGCGCGCCGCGGCGCTCATCATCGAACACAGAGACGAGGAGGCGATCGCCGCACTGGAGCGCGTGATCGAGGGCCTCCGCGCCGCCGCCGCGGACGACGACCGGGAGGCGTTCGCGCGCCTCGACACCTGCTTCCACGACGAGCTCTGCCGCCGCTCGGGCAACACGCGCCTGCATCGCACCTTCGTGCAGAACGCCGGCCTGCTGTCCACGCTCCTGCGGCTGGAGGTCACGACGCAGTACGACTCGCTCGACGGGATCCTGAGCGAGCACGAGGCACTGTTCGAGGAGATCGCCTCGAACGACGTCGCCCGCGCGACGGCCGCCTGCGACCTGCATCTGCGCGAAGCGACCGAGCGCGTGCTGACGATGCGTCGGTAGGGCGCGGTCGTGCCGCATCCCTGACGGCTCACGCCCGATCATCACCCTCCCGTGGGGCTCAGCCCATAGAAAAGCCCCGCCGGAGCGGGGCTTTTCCTTAGCTGACCGGTAAGCGGGATTCTGTCGTGAGCAGTCATCCATCTGTGCGGCCGACCTGGACCTCGGCGGGCAGCCTGCAAACGGTCCGGCTTGACCTTGCATCGGGTGGGGTTTGCCTGGCCGCCGCGTCACCACGGCGCCGGTGCGCTCTTACCGCACCATTTCACCCTTACCGGCCCGCCCCGAGAGGCGGACGTAGGCGGTGTCATTTCTGTGGCACTGTCCCGCGGGTTTCCCCGGGTCGGCGTTACCGACCACCCTGCCCTGTGATGTCCCGACTTTCCTCGAAGGAGAACCTCCGCGACTGCTTGGTCAGCAGGCAGCAGCGTAGCTTCCGGCGCGCCACGTGCAAGCCGTGCACGTGAACCTGCGAGCGAATCCCGCGCTCAGTCGAGCGTCGTCGAGCAGTCGCCGCAGTGGCCGCCGACCGCATCCGGCGCTGCGTCCGGGTGCAGCGGACCGCCGCACACCAGGCACTGCACAACGACCTGAGCGGCAAGGCCCTCCCAGGCGCCGACGATCGCGTCGTCGAGCGTCAGCCCGCCACCCAGGCCGCCGTCGCGCTCCCGCGCGAGATCTCCCGCGGCCGGCGCATGCCGCACAGGCGCGGGACCAAACAGCGACGGCGGTCGCTCGACGATGCGCTCCGCCGTCAGCACAGCCATCACATGCTCCGCATGAGGCCGATGACTCTTCCGAGGATTCGCACCTCGCGCGTGCGGATCGGCTCCATCGTCTCGTTCTCGGGCTGGAGCCGTATGTGGTCGGACTCTCTGAAGAAGGTCTTGACCGTCGCCTCCTCCCCCACCAGCGCCACGACGATCTCGCCGTCGCGCGCCGTGTCCTGGGGAGACACGACGACCAGGTCGCCTTCGAGGATCCCGGCGTTCTTCATCGACTCACCGCGCACGCGCAGCAGGTACTCGCCCGTCGCACCGCCGACGATGTCCGGGGTCTGCACGTACTCCTCGACGTTCTCCTCCGCGAGGATCGGCTGGCCGGCGGCGACCTGGCCGAGGAGCGGAAGCCCCGGCGGCCGGACCATGCTGCGCACGCCGTCGACCGCGCGGTCGAGCAGCTCGATCGCACGCGGCTTCGTCGGATCACGGCGCAGCAGCCCGACTTTCTCGAGGTTCGCGAGATGGGCGTGCACCGTCGAGGACGAGGCGAGCCCGACCGCCTTGCCGATGTCGCGCACCGTCGGCGGATAACCGTGGCGCGCGGAGTAGCGCTTGATGAACTCGAAGATCTCCTGCTGGCGCTTCGTGAGGTCGACCATCGCGCAACGCGCTCCTAAGGCAGATTCCAAGACGAACGTGTGTTCGCACAGTGTACCCACCCGCCGGACGGACCCGCAACACACCTCCCCGTCTATACTCACCGCCCACGCTCGCGCTCGTGGCGGAATTGGTAGACGCGCAAGGTTGAGGGCCTTGTGGGGGGTTTCCCCCGTGGTGGTTCGAGTCCACTCGAGCGCATTGAAAAGCCCCGGCACAGCTGGGGTTTTTTGGTTTCCGCCCAGGCACACGCCCGCAGACTGATGGCGATCGATCAGCCCCCCGGCGACAGGATCAAAGCGCCGCGCGTGGAAGTCCACACCTCCATGCACGATCCCACCCCAGCGATCCCGGCGGACCGTCCCAGTAGGCTGACCGTGGCGATGTCGGAGACCGAGGAGCTGCGCGCGGAGCTGGAGCGCCTGCGGGCGCAGTTGGCCACGCGCGACCACGAGGCCAAGCAGCGCGAGCTGCAGCTGCGCGCTTCTTACGAGTCCACGGTGCGTGCACTCGCCGATGCTGTCGAAGCGCGCGACGCCTACACCGCGCGCCATGCTGAGCGCGTGGCCGCCTACGGCCTCGAGATCGCGCGCGCGTGCGGAATGGAGACGACCGACGGGCCCGACCTCGAGTTCGGCTTCCTGCTGCACGACATCGGCAAGATCGCGATCTCCGACGCGATCCTCTACAAGCCCGGCCGCCTCACCGACGACGAGCGCGACACGATGCGCCGCCACCCGCTGATCGGTGAGGACATCGTCCGCGGGATCGACTTCCTGGCAGGCGCACGACAGGTCGTGCGCTCCCACCACGAGCGCTGGGACGGCGCCGGCTACCCCGACCGTCTCACCGCCGAGGAGATCCCACTCGCCGCACGCGTCTTCGCCGTCGCCGACACCTTCGACGCCCTCACGAGCGACCGCCCCTACCGCGCCGCCGCATCCTTCCGCGAAGCCCGCCGCGTCATCGCCGAAGCCTCCGGCACCCAGTTCGACCCAACCGTCGCCGACGCCTTTGACGACATCGCCGACGAGCGCTTCGACGAGATCCGCGTCACGCTGGCGTAGCAGCGCAGAGCGCGCTCATATTTTCAGCATGATGACCGTGTTCAACGCGAACAACACCGCGAAGACAACGGTCCAGCGATTCAGGTTGCGCTCCACGAGCGAGCCGCCACCGAACGGGCCGGAGCCCGTGCCGACGCCGAACGCGCCCGACAGACCCGTGTCTCTCCCCGAGTGCATGAGGATGAGCAGGATCAGGACAATGGCGATGATGACCTGAAGGACGCCGAGAATCGTGTACATGCCGCGCCGATCTTAGCCGACGGCCGGTGGTGACGTGACCGGCGCGGCGTCCGGGTCCGCATTCGGCGCGGCCGCCACACCAAGGCGCGCTCTCACGGTGTCAAGCCGCTTCAGCAGCCCGATCGCCTCGGCGCGCAGCTCCGCGTCGAGGACGTGATGGTCTTCTCTGGAGAGCTTGCCGGTGCGCTGGTCCAGCTCGGCGTCACGGATCTCCTGGTACTTCGCTTCCTTGGCAGCCTCGAGGTCGGCCAGCTCGGCGCGCATCGCGGCCTCCGGATCAAGCCCGCGCGCGCGACCGCGCAGCGGCGCGCCGACGAACGCGACGACCGCAAGCACCACCGCGAAGACGATCAGCAGTTCCATGCAGACGTCCTCACTGCGTCGTCCGTGCCAGCTCGCGCGCGACACGCGCTGCGTAGCCGGCCGTCACCCGGCGCCGCGCCGTCGCGGGCGCCGGCCACAGCGCGAGCAGGCCGCCGAGGAAGGTGATGATCGCGCCGATCCAGATCCACGTCGCGAGCGGCGAGACGATGAAGCGGAAGTCCGCCGGCCACGGCGAGGTCACGAACCGTCTCGCCACGCCCACGATCGCCGCGTCGCGCAGCGCGAACAGCTGCGCGACCTCGCGCTGCCCGCCCCCTCTGCTCATGATCCCCACCATCGCCGTGCGGAACGTTCTGTTGCCGCGTTCGATGATCGGCGTCAGCGGCGCGAGGTCCGGAGCGATCACGGCCCAGATGTCGCGCCCGAAGCCGGCGCGCAGCCCGACCTCGCTCTCCCGCTCGCCGCCGAAGAAGCGGCCGACGATCCCCTGCGAGATGTCCTGCGAGGGATAGAAGCCGCGTGTGGTGTGCAGCGTCGCGACCTGCTTGCCGTCCTTCGAGACGTCGAGCACGGCGCCGAGCGAGATCTTCTCCGCTTCCGCTCTCGCCGTCGCACGCACGTAGCGGATGTCAAAGCCATCGATGCGCTCCGTCTGCCCCGGCCGCATCGTCACGTCCTTGGCGTGCTGGAAGGACGACGAGATCGCCACGCCGAGCAGCAGCACGGCGAAGCCGGCGTGCACGACATAGCCGCCGTAGCGCCGGCGGTTGCGCCGCACGACGCCGGCCAGCGCGACCGGCGCCGGCTCGCGCGCCGACGCCTGCCGGGCGCGCATCCCGCGCCACAGCTCCTGCCCCACGCTCGTCAGCACGAACGCGACGACCCCGGCGAACGCGGCCGCCTTCGGCTCCTGCCACGCGCCCGGCACGAACAGCAGCGCGAGCACGGTCAGGAGGGCGGCGGCGCCCGGCAGCACGAACCCGCGGCGAACGCTCGCGAGCGTCAGGCGTCGCCACGGCACCAGCGGCCCGACCCCCGACAGTGCGACGAGCGCGAATGCGAGCGGGACCGTGTACTTGTCGAACCACGGCGGTCCGACGGAGGCGCGTGTGCCGGTGACCGCCTCCGAGATGAGCGGGAAGAAGGTCCCCCACCACACGACGAACGCCAACGCCACGAGGATCACGTTCTGCAGCAGGAAGATGGCCTCGCGGGAGAGCAGCGAGTCGAGCTGGTGCTCGGATCTGAGGTCGGCGCGCCGCCACACGACGAGCGCGACCGAGCCGAGCACCATCGCCCCGATCAGGATCAGGAACGGGATGCCCAGCGTTGAGGCGCCGAAGGCGTGGATCGAGTCGAGGATCCCCGAGCGCACGAGGAAGGTGCCGAGGATCGCGAGCGTGCCGGTCGCCAACACGAGCGAGGCGTTCCACACCTTCAGCATCCCGCGCCGCTCCTGGATCATGATCGAGTGGATGAACGCGGTGCCCGTGAGCCACGGCAGCAGCGACGCGTTCTCGACCGGGTCCCAGGCCCAGTAGCCGCCCCAGCCGAGCTCGGTATAGGACCAGCGTGCGCCGAGGACGATGCCGATCCCGAGGCACAGCCATGCGGCGAGCGCAAAGCGGCGCGTCGAGACGATCCACTCGGCGTTCAGGCGGCGGGTGACGAGCGCGCCGATCGCGAACGCGAACGGGATCGAGAAGAGCGTGTACCCCGAGTACAGCATCGGGGGGTGGAACATCATCGCCGGATGGCGCAGCAGCGGGTTGAGGCCGGTCCCCTCCTGCGGCACGGCGGCGAGCGTCTCGAACGGGTTCGCCCAGAACAGCGTCAGCATCAGGAAGAACGCCCCGAACGTCATCAGCACCGCGGTTGCGACCGGCGCGACCTCGCGCACGCGGCGGCGCGTGAGCCCGAGCGCGAGACTCGACCAGATCGACAGCAGCCACACCCACAGCAGCAGCGAGCCCTCCTGCGAGGACCATGCGGCGGTGGCTTTGTAGAAGGTCGGCGTCGTGGTGCTGGAGTGCGTCGCGACGACGTTGAAGGAGAAGTCCGACCGCAGGAACGCGACCTCCATGACCGCGAAGGCGAGGGTCAGGATCCCGGCAAGCGCGTAGACGGCGCGACGGCCGGAGTCGACCCATGCCCGCCCACCGCGGAAGGCCCCGTACAGCGACGCGCTGATGCCGTACAGCGCGACGGCGAACGCGACGATCAGCAGGGCACGACCGACGGTGGCCATGGGACTAGGTGGCGCTGGCGGGCCCGGAGCCCGGTCTGGGCGGGGCGACCTGGAACTTCGACGGGCATTTCGTGACCATCGAGTCCTTCTCCCCCACGAACAGGTCGCCGCGGCGCTGCACCTTCACCATCACGCCCCGGCCCTCCCGGAAGGGATCGGGCACGATCCCTGTGTAACGCACCCGGACGGACACCGGGCGGTGCGGATCGCGCACGCTGAACCACAGCACGCCGTCAGCCCGTCTGACCGAGCCGTCCTTGACGGTGCCGGCCAGCGTGTAGGTCGTTCCGGCGACGGCGGTATCGAGCAACTGGCCGGCGGTGCGCTCGTCGCTGCCGGCACTGAAACTCGTGTAGACGAGCGCGCTGGCAGCAAGCAGCGCCGCCGTGAGTGCCACGACGAGACGGATACGGCGCTTGCGAGACGGGTTCATCCGTCGCCGATTATCACAGACCGCTCATGGCCGCGGACGGGTCTGCCGATGTGATTACCCCCGGCTCCACGAGGAATCGGGGGTCGAGCACCGAAACCTTTACCCGATCGTTGCGTTGAAGCTCATGACTGTGCGCACTCGCCCTCATCGCCGCAGGACCCGCCCGCACATCGGGCGCAGGGCGGCACGGAGCGAGCCGAAGGCAGAGCTCGACGTCGTCCAGCAGCCGACGCCCCAGGCGCGCGAGCGTGCCGCCGGCGGGCCGCAGGATCTCGCCGCCTACTGCTGCGCGTGCGGCTATGTGTTCGAGGCGCCCGTCTCGACAACGGTCGGCTGCCCGCACTGCGGCGACACGCAGGCCTGGTAAACAGCCGCAGGTCGGATCAGCGCGGAGCGCGTGCGCGCTCGATCGCCGGCCACACGACCTCGACCGTGCGCTCGACGAGCTCGGCGCGGTCCACATCCGGCGTGCGGTACCACCAGCTCGTGAGGCCCAGCACCGCCGCCTTGAACAGCTCCGCCAGGATGACGAGCTGGCGGGCGCGATCCGGATGACCGCCGAACACGTGCACGTCACCACCGAGCGTTCTCGTGAGGTGGTCGGTGATGCGCTCCTCGAGCTCGCGGCCGATCGTCGAGACGTTCGTCCCCTGCAGCTCGAGCACCAGCAGCCGGGACGCCTCCGGCTGCTCCTCGACATAGCGGTAGATCGCGTCGACGGCAGCCCGCACGCGGTCTTCGCCAGTCACGCCCGGGGAACGCAGCGCATCGTCGACCGTCTGCTCGATCTCGTCGCGGATCGCATGGACGAGCTGGGTGTAGAGATCCCGCTTGGAGGCGACGTGGTCGTACACGACGGCCTTCGAGATGCCCGCCGCAGACGCGATCTCGTCCATCGCCGCGCCGTTGTAGCCGTTGGCCGCGAAGGTGCGCAGGGCCGCGTCGAGAATCAGCACCCGGCGCTCGTGCCCGGGCAGGCGCCTACGAGCGGCCGTCTGGGCCGAACCGGTCTCGCGAATAGGAACTCTGGAGGCCATCAGCTGAGTCTTACCATTTACTGGAGTGTAAAGCCGTGACAGGCAATTTGGGTCTTTGTCGTGGGCTCCTACCGCGAGGAACCCCGCTACGCGTGATTGCCCCGCCCCGCAAGCGGGTAAGGACGGAATTCATGAGGCACGGAACCGGGAGCGCGCCACAACTGGAGCTGCTGCACGGGGGCGCATCGACGAATGCGCTGCGCACGAGGGCACTCTCGACGCGCGCCCGGCGGGGAGATCGTCAGGCGCGCGAGACGCTGATCGCCGAACATCTGCCGCTCGCGCGGGCGCTGGCACGGCGCTACCGCCGCGGCAGCGAGCCGCTCGACGACCTCGTTCAAGTCGCGTCGCTCGGCCTGATCAAGGCGGTCGACCGCTTCGATCCCGAGCGAGGACACAGCTTCTCGACGTTCGCCCAGCCGACGATTGTCGGCGAGTTGCTGCGGCACTTCCGCGACACCGGCTGGGGCGTCCACGTCGCGCGTGGCACGCAGGAGCTCGCGCTGAAGGTGCGCTCCGCAGCCGAGGCGATCGAATCGGAAACCGGCAGAGTGCCGACGCCGCGCCAGCTCGCCGAGCGCACCGGCGCGAGCCTCGAGGCCGTCGTCGAGGCGCTCGGTGCCCTCTCGAACCGCACCGCGCTGTCGCTTGCGGCGCCGACTGGCGGGCATGACGACGGTGGCGCCGACACGACGATCGCCGACACGCTCGGCAGCGATGACGAGGGCTATGACCGCGCCGAGGCGCGCGCGCTGCTCGGCTCGGCGATCGGATGTCTGCCGGAGCGCGAGCAGAGGATCCTGCGCCTGCGCTTCGTCGAGGACATGACGCAGAGCGAGATCGCCACCGAGATCGGCGTCTCGCAGATGCAGATCTCGCGACTGCTGCGCCAGTCGATCGAGCGGCTGGCTCAACTCACGCGCGCCAGCACCCGCTGATCCGCGCGCGCCACACGTAGCAGCCGATTGCCGAGCGGCCATGGTCGTTCGGCAACATCGCGTTCACGGCCGGTTCACAACTCCGTAACCCGAGCAGACGCAGCCGCTCCGATCCTTACGGCGTGACGTCGCGCGCTCAAGCGGAAGAACTGCGGGCCGGTCCCCTTGAGGTCCTGGCCGACGCGTACACCGCCCGCGCCAACGGCTGCGTGATCCCGCTGACGCCGCGCGAGCTTGGCCTGCTGGTCGCGCTGATGCGGCGTCCCGACCGCGTGCTCTCGCGCGACGTGCTGTTCGAGCTGTGCTGGGACCACACGATGGCGCCCAACGATCGCACGGTGGACGTGTACGTCCGCAAGCTGCGCGCAAAGCTGGAAGGGGCCCTTCCAGACTGGCGGTTCATCCACACCCACCACCGCCTGGGCTACCGCTTCTCCCCCATTCCCACCACGGACGACGCGACGCCTGAGGAGGTCGTCACGCCGTCCTTCCCCGACGAAACAAGGAGTGTGCTGTGAATCGACTGCGACTGACCGCCCTGAGCGGCGCCGCGGTACTCGCCCTCGGCCTCGCCGCCTGCGGCGACAGCGGCGGCACCGGCAGCGACGGCGGGTCCACGAGCGACGGCGCGAGCATCTCGGGCACGATCCGTGTCGACGGCTCGAGCACGGTCGGCCCGCTCACGGAGGCGGCCGCAGAGGCATTCCAGGGCGAGAACTCGGACGTGCGCGTCACTGTCGGCACATCCGGCACCGGCGGTGGCTTCGAGAAGTTCTGCGCCGGCGAGACCGACATCTCGGATGCCTCGCGCGAGATCGAGGACGACGAGATCGCCGCGTGCAGAGAGAAGGGCATCACCTACGAGGCCTTCCAGGTCGCCAACGACGGCATCTCCGTCGTCGTCAATCCCGAGAACGACTGGGCGCAGTGCCTGACGGTCGAGCAGCTGAGAAAGATCTGGAACACCGGCTCGAAGGTCGACAACTGGAACCAGGTAGACCCGTCCTTCCCGGACCAGGAGCTGGCGCTCTACGGCCCCGGCACCGACTCGGGCACGTTCGACTTCTTCACCGACAAGATCAACGGCGAGGAGGGCGCGAGCCGCTCTGACTACAACGCCACCGAGGACGACAACGTCACGGTGCAGGGCGTCTCAGGCGACAAGGGCGGCCTCGGCTACTTCGGGCTCTCCTACCTTGAGCAGAACAGAGACAGCATCAAGGGCATCAAGGTCGACGGCGGCAGAGGCTGCGTCGCTCCGAGCACCGAGACGGTGCAGGACGGCACCTACACGCCGCTCAGCCGTCCGCTCTTCATCTACGTGAAGGGCGACTCGCTGAGAAAGCCGGAGGTCGAGGCGTTCGTGCAGTACTACCTCGACAACGCCGCCACACTCGCGGAGCAGGCGCTGTTCGTCCCGCTGACGCAGGTCCAGCAAGACGAGTTGCAGCCCAAGCTCGACGCGCTGAAGGCAACGGCCGGCTCCTGACTCACCAGGGCGCTCGACGACCATGAGCACGACCGTCACACCCGCCTCCCCCACCCGCCCCGCGCGGCGGTTGGGGGAGGCGCGCCCTCGCTACGGCGAGCGCATCGTCAAGGCACTGCTGTTCCTCTGCGCGGCCGTGTCCGTCGCAACGACGGCGGGGATCGTCGTCGCGCTCGCGGGACCGACGATCGAGTTCCTCGGCGAGGTCCCGTTGAAGGACTTCCTGTTCGGGACGGAGTGGCGCCCGCTCTTCTCTCCGCCCGACTTCGGCGTCCTGCCGCTGGTGACGGCGACGATCGTCGTGACGGCCTGCGCGCTCGTCGTGTGCATCCCCTTCGGGCTCGGCGCCGCGATCTACCTGAGCGAGTACGCCCGCCCCGGCGTGCGCAAGGCGCTCAAGCCCGTGCTGGAGGTGCTGGCCGGCATCCCGACCGTCGTCTATGGCTTCTTCGCGCTGACGTTCCTGACGCCGGTGCTGCAGGACATCTGGCTCTTCGGCGATCCGCCGAGCGTCTTCAACGCACTGGCGGCCGGCCTCGTGATGGGCGTGATGATCCTGCCGACCGTCGCCTCGCTGTCCGAGGACGCGATGGCCGCCGTGCCGCAGGGACTCCGCCAGGGTGCCTACGCGCTCGGCGCCTCGAAGCGGATCGTCGCGACGAAGATCGTCGTGCCCGCCGCCCTGTCGGGCATCGTCGCCTCGTTCGTGCTCGCAATCTCGCGCGCCGTCGGTGAGACGATGATCGTGCTGATCGCCGCCGGTGGCACGCCGAACATGTCCTGGAACCCCGCCCAGGCGATGCAGACGATGACCGCGTTCATCGCCGCCGCCGGCCTCGGCGACCAGTCGACCGGCTCGATCGGCTACCAGACGATCTTCGCCGTCGGCGCGCTGCTGTTCATCGCGACCTTCGTCATGAACATCTTCTCGATCCGGCTCGTGCGCAAGTACCGGGAGGTCTACGAGTGAGCTCCACGCAGATCGCGCCGACCTCGCAGCGCGAGCGGGTGATGGGCGGGCTGTTCCGCGCCGCCCTGTTCGTCTCGCTCGCCGTCGGGATCCTCACGCTCGCCTGGCTGATCTTCTCGGTCGTCAAGGAGGGCTGGCCGCGGCTGAGCCTGGACGTCCTGTTCCACTTCCCCTCGAGCAACCCCGAGCTCGCCGGGGCGCAGTCGGCGATCATGGGGACGATCTGGGTGGTCGGCCTGACCGCCCTCATCACGATCCCGATCGGCGTCGGAGCCGCGATCTACCTCGAGGAGTACGCCGACCGCGACCGCTGGTGGAACCGGCTGATCGAGCTGAACATCCAGAATCTCGCGGCCGTGCCGTCGATCGTCTACGGCATCCTCGGCCTCGCGTTCTTCGTGCGCGGGTTCCTCGACCTCGGCCAGACGGTGCTGGCGGCGGCGTTGACGCTGTCACTGCTCGTGCTGCCGATCGTGATCATCTCCTCGCGCGAGGCGATCCGCTCGGTGCCCGACTCGATCCGTCAGGGCGCGCTCGCGCTCGGCGCGACGCAGTGGCAGACGATCTGGCGCCAGGTGCTGCCAGCCTCGATCCCCGGCATGGCGACCGGCTCGATCCTCGCGCTCTCGCGCGCCATCGGCGAGGCCGCGCCGCTCGTGCTGCTCGGCGGGCTGACGTTCATCACCTTCAACCCCGAGGGCCTCGACAGCGCCTTCACCGTGCTGCCGATCCAGATCTTCAACTGGATCTCGCGTCCGCAGGAGGAGTTCCACGTCCTCGCGGCCGCGGCGATCGTCGTCCTGCTCGTCCTGCTCGTGGCGATGAACGGCATCGCCATCTTCCTCCGCAACAAGTACCAGCGAAAGTGGTGAGCCCACAGATGTCCGAGCCGATCATCCAGCGCAGCGGCGAGCGTCATGACGCGCTCGCCGACGCGGCGACGGCGTCGCACGCGACGCCGTACGCGCAGCCGGAGCCGACGCAGCAGGACGCGGTGCCGATGGAGGCGCCGGTCTTCAGATTGCGCGACGTGACCGTCGCCTACGGCGGCACGCCGGCGGTGAAGGACATCGACCTCGACGTGCAGGCGAGCCGCATCACGGCTCTGATCGGCCCCTCGGGCTGCGGCAAGTCGACCGTGCTGCGCTGCCTGAACCGCATGAACGACCTCGTGCTCGACGCGAGCGTCAGCGGCGAGGTGCTCTACCACGGCCAGGACATCTACGCGAGCCACGTCGACCCGGTCGAGGTGCGCAAGCTCGTCGGCATGGTCTTCCAGAAGCCGAACCCGTTCCCCAAGTCGATCTACGACAACATCGCCTTCGGCCCGCGCGTGCTCGGGATGAAGGGGTCGATGGACGAGATCGTCGAGACGGCGCTGCGCCGGGCGGCGCTGTGGGACGAGGTGAAGGACCGCCTCAAGCAGAGCGCATACGGCATGTCGGGCGGCCAGCAGCAGCGCCTCTGCATCGCGCGCGCGCTGGCGACCGATCCCGACGTGATCCTGATGGACGAGCCGTGCTCGGCGCTCGACCCGATCTCGACGGCGCGGATCGAGGATCTGCTGCTCGAGCTGCGCAGAACGTACGCGATCGTGATCGTGACGCACAACATGCAGCAGGCGGCGCGCGTCTCGGATCGCACCGCCTTCTTCACGGTCGAGCTCGACGAGGGCGAGCGCCACCGCACGGGTCGCATCATCGAGTTCGACGCGACCGAGAAGATCTTCCAGAATCCTGCCGACGCTCGCACCGAGGCATACGTGACAGGAAAGGTCGGCTGATGGTCATGGCGGGGCAGGGCGAACAGCTGCGCATCCGCTTTCAGGAGGAGCTTCACAACCTCGAGACGCTCGCACTGAGCGGACTCGACCTCGCATGCGCGCAGCTGCGGCGCGTACTCGAAGCGCTCGAGCACCAGGACGTGGCACTCGCGCGCGATGTCGTCGCCGGCGACGACACGCTCGACGATCTCTACCGCGAGCTGCACGAACGGATCATCGCGCTGCTCGCCCTGCAGGCGCCGGTGGCCGGCGACCTGCGGCTCGCCGCCTCGCTGCTGCACGTGATCCGCTCGGTGGAGCGGATGGGTGACCAGTGCGTGAACATCGCGAAGCTGATCCCCCTCGATGGGCATCACCCGCCGATCCACCCGGTGCTGCTGGAGGAGCTGGGCGTGATGGGACGGCTGGTGTGCGGCGAGATCGAGCAGTCCAAGCGCGCCTTCGCCGAGCGCGACCTCGCGCTGGCACGGGATCTGATCCATCAGGACCGCGACGTCAACGAGCTCAACCGTCGCGTCTTCCAGTTCGCGTGGGAGAGCGGCGACGATCCCGACGCGCGCGAGTGGGCGATGCACATGATCCTCGCGGCGCGCGCGGTCGAGCGGATGGGCGACCTCGCGGTCGACGTCGGCGAGCAGCTCGGCTTCGTGCTGACGGGGCAGTTCGAAGAGTTCCGCGACGCCTCGCATCCGTCGCCGAGCGACGCGGCGCCGTCGGTCTAGCGTCTGCGCACGACGATCGTGCGGCCGTCGTCGAGCTGGTAGACGGTTCCGACGGCTCTGCCGTGGCCGACGACTCGCTCGCCAGGTCTCAGCTCGACCGATCTGACGCGGGCGTCTCTCGGCGCGACGATGGATCCGAGCGGCGTGCTGCGGCCGCTGGCGGCGCTGCCGTCTCTGCCGAGCGCTTCCGGGCCGAGCTTGAGCGAGGAGAGCGCGGCGAGCAGAAACGCGACCGACAGCACGATCCCGAGGTCGAAGAGGTTGACGAGCCCGTCGAGCGGGTCGCCGGAGCGATCCTCGCGCGAGCGTGCGCGAGCGTTGACGGTCGGCCGACTCACGGGACGATCGCCTCCTGCGGGGCATGAGCGTGCTGCGGCGGGCCAGCCGGCGGGGCCGCTGCGCTACGGCCGCCGGCGTCCGCAAGCGCCGCAGCCATGTACTCGACGTCCGAGTAGTCCTGGTCGTAGATGCGGTTGCGCACGAGCGAGACGGTGTAGGCGACCGCGCCGATCAGCAGGCCGGCGACCGTGACGCTGAAGGCGATGCGGAGGTCGTCGGTGAGGCGCTGGACGTCGCCGTCGGCGAGGCCGGCGAGCGCCGGGGAGAGGGGGATCAGCGTGCCCATCAGGCCGAGCGCGGGCCCCATGCGGACGAGGATCCGCGTGCGCTCGAGGCGCCGCATCGAGCGGTAGTCGTACTCGGCAAGGCGCTTGGCGATGCGGTTGGCGGCGTCGGGCTTGTCGCGCTGCTCGACGATGGCCGTGAGCGCCTCGTCCATCGCCGGGTTGAAGCCGACGCTGCGCACGGCGCGCAACGCGCCGGCGCCGTCTCCCGCGGCGAGCGCGTCACGTGCGACGTCGGCGGCGCGTTCCAGCCGCGCAACGCTGCGACCGCGGCGGCGGCGCAGCTCTGCCAGCAGCGTCCCGACCTCGGCCAGCACGACGACGAGCGACAGCAGCGCGAGCAGCAGCACCGGGTACAGCAGCGCGTCGGAGATGTGGAAGAGGATCTGCTCGATCGTCATGGCTGCCAGAAGGGGAGCGTGTGGCGGGACTCCAGGACCCAGCCGAGTGCCAGCAGCAGTACCAGCCCGGCCCCGACCCAGACGCCGATCGGCAGATGGAGCGGACCGTCGGACGTCGCGTCGCGGACCGCCGCTCGTGCTGCCTGCGTGCCGCCCGCGGGCGTCGCCGCAGCCGCCGCCGACGCGATCAGGGTACCGCTGACGACATCGCCCCGGGGTTTGCGCGGGAGAGGCGGCGCGTGGCGTGGGGTCGGCGCAGGTGCTGGCGGCGTCGACGGCGCGGCGACCTGAGGCGCCGAGGGCGGCGGTCCGAACGTGAGCGGCGCGGCACCGGTGCTGCCCGTGCCGGAGCCGGAGCCACCAGAGCCGCCGCTGCCGTCGCCGCTTCCGCCGGATCGGCTGCCGTCGCCGCTTTGCACCTCATCCGAGCGGTGCGCGTCATCCGAGCGTCGCTCGTGCGGACGCACCACGTGCACGTCCACGGTGTCCGGCAGACCGATCGACGTCCCGTCCCCACGCGCGACGTTCAGCAGCACGCGGAAGACGCCGGCCCGTGGGAAGCGGTGAGAGACGTTCGCGCCTCTCGCGATTCCCGTCCCGTCGAAGTACCACTGATAGTCCATGCCCGGGCCGAGTCTGCCGATCGCGAGTGAAGCGCTGAAGTCGACGCGCTCGCGCGGTCTCGCGCGCAGCGGCACGACCTGGATCCGCGGCACGAGCGGCTCGCCGGCTCTGAGCGCGATCGACAGCGCCCCGTCGGCCAGCGTCACAAGGTCGTCGGCGTTCGCATCTCGCTCGCCGCCGCTCGGCCGCAGGAAGCGGACGCCCTGCTCGTCGGCCCACACGACCGGCGGCCCCTCCCCCGTGCCGCCGACGTCGTCGAGCAGGACGATGGCGCTCGACCCGTCCGCCCGCGGAATCTCCATGTACGTGAAGGCGTCGGCGTCGAGTCCCGCCGCAGCCAGCAGCGCCGTCAGCGAGATGCCGTCGGGGACGACCTGCGTGGTCGTCGTGCCATCCGCGTCGCGCAGTGTGTACGCGACGTCGTGGACATCGAAGCGGTCGGCGAGCGCAGCGAGGTCAAGCGTTCTGGCAGCGCCGCCATCCGATGGCGCAATCGTCACGCTCGCTGTCGCGGCCGGAGCCGCGTCGTCGGCGTGCACGACCTGGGCGCTCGCGGCTGTGAGCACGGCGAGCGCCAGCGCGAGCAGCGGGAGGTTTCGCCATTCCCTACTGAGCACCCGGTGAGCCTACGCGGAGACGACCAGCTGCAGCGTCTCCACGAGCGCGCGAGCCTTCAGGCGAACCTCGTGCAGCTCCTCGCGCGGATCGGACAGCGCGACGATCGCGCCGCCGGCGCCGAAGCTGGCGCCGGCCTCCGTCACCACGATCGTGCGGATCACGATCGACAGGTCGGCGGCGCCGCCGAGCGCGAACCATCCGAGCGCGCCGGAGTAGATGCCGCGCGGGCCGGCCTCCCACCCGTCGATCAGCTCCATCGTGCGCTTCTTCGGCGCGCCCGTCATCGACCCGCCCGGGAACGCCGCCCGCACGACGTCCAACGCCGACGTGCCGCGCCCGATCCGGCCGGCGATCGTCGAGACGAGCTGATGGACGGTCGCGAACGACTCGACGCCGAACAGCACCGGCACGTGGACGCTGCCGACCTCACAGACGGCGCCGAGGTCATTGCGCAGCAGGTCGACGATCATCAGATTCTCGGCGCGGTCCTTCTCGCTGCCCTGCAGGCGCTCGCGATTCGCCAGGTCGGCCTCGACGCTCGCCCCGCGCGGCGCGGTGCCCTTGATCGGCTTCGCCTCGACCGTGCCGTCGGCAGCGACTCGCAGGAAGCGCTCGGGCGACGCGCTCAACACGCTCACCTGCGGGAAGCGCAGGAAGGCGGCGAACGGCGCGGGATTGACCTGGCGCAAGCGCCGATAGGCGGACCACGGATCGATCGCGCCGGCGATCTCCACGTGGTTCGTGAGACAGACCTCGTACGTCTCCCCCGCCGTGATCGCCTCCTGACACCGCTGAATCAGCGCAAGGTAGGCATCGTCGTCGTGGCGCGGGATGCAGCCGACCGGCCACGCGTCTTCGACGTGCACGGCGCGCCCGCCACCGTCCGCGTGTGCCGCGATCACCGCCGGGTCCTGGCCGTTCGCAGCGCCGCCGTTCCCGTTTGCGCCGTGCGCGAGCGCGGTCAGGCGCGCAGTCATCTCATCGAGCCACGGCGCGGCGGGTGCGTCGTGCGCCTCGAGGGCAACGAGCCACACGGCGTCGGCCTCGTGGTCGAACGCGAGGAAGCGGTCGGCGAACACAAGCGCGGCGTCGGGCGCATCCACCTCGTGCGCCGCGTCGCCGCCGCACTCCGCCTTCAGCTCGTAGCCGAGGTAGCCGACGTAGCCGCCGTTGAAGTCGAACGGCAGCGCCGACGTCGTCGTGCGGCGCGCGCGGATCTGGTCGTCGAGGTAGCTGAGCAACGGCCCCTCCGCCTCCTCGGTCCCGCTCGCCGTGCGTATCGTCGCGCGACCGCTTGCGACGTCGTAGGTGAGAAGCTCGGCGAGCGGGCCGCGATTGTCGCCCATGAACGAGAAGCGCCCGCTGCCGTCCGGACCGGCGAGGGTGCTGCTGTCGAGCCAGAAGGCGACCTCGCGCTCGGCGTACAACTCGGCGAACGTGACCTCGGGGTCGAGCGGCAACGTCAGCCTGCGGAAGCGCACGATCGGCTGCCGGCGCACGAGCCGCTGCTCGTCGCCGCGCAGGCGCGCGCGACTGCGTGTGGAGGCGGCAAGCGCGAGATCGCGGAAGTTGCGCAGCAGCCGCGCGCCGTGCTCGGAGCAGATCGACTCGGGGTGGAACTGCACCCCCCACAGCGGCGCATCGAGGTGGCGCACGCCCATCAGCACGTCGTCCTCCGACCACGCCAGCGCGTGCAGCTCGGCGGGCAGGTCGCGGACCATCAGCGAGTGGTAGCGCACGACCTCGAACGGGGACGGGATCCCCTCGAACAGGTCAATCTGCGCGTGATGGACCGCACTCGTGCGGCCGTGCATCGGCACCGGCGCAGCGACGACCGACGCCCCGTGCAGCTGGCAGAGGCCCTGATGGCCGAGGCAGACGCCGAGCACCGCCATTCCGCTGTCGCGGATCGCCGAGGCGCTGATGCCGAAGTCGCGCGGGCGTTCGGGGCGCCCAGGTCCGGGCGAGACGACGATCGCCCCGTAGCCCTGCGAGCGCAGTGCCGACCACGAGACGGGATCGTCGTTGCGCAGCACGAGCGGCGCCTCGCCGTTGAGGTCCGCGAGCATCTGGAAGAGGTTGAACGTGAACGAGTCGTAGTTGTCGACCAGCGCGACCCTCATGCGCGGACCTCCATAGTCGCGATCGCATCGCAAGCCGCGGCGACCGCCTCGGCGGCGCGCACGATCGCCTGGCGCTCGTCGTCGTCCACATCCCATGCCATCGCGCGCGGCGCGCGGCCGGGGCCCAGCAGCGCCGGTGCGCTCAGGCACACGTCGCGCTCGACGCCCCAGGCGCCGCCGAGTGGCGTCGAGATCGGCCACGGCCGCACATCGCCGCGCAGCAGCGCGCGCACGACGGCGGCAACGCCCCAGCCGGAGGACCACTGTGTCGTGCGGCCGGTGGCGAGTCGCTGCCAGCGCTCGTACCACCCCTCGATCTCGGCCAGCACGCACGCCCGCTCCCGTGCCGAGAGCACGACGCGCTGTCCGCACACGTGCACGCGGCTGAGCAGCGGAACGGCGTGCGGGCCGTGCTCACCGACGCTCCACGCCTCGACGTCGGCGGGATCGCACCCACGCACCCGTCCGACCGCAATGCGCAGCCGCAACGTGTCGTTGAGTGTGTGGCCGATCACGTGCGCGCGCTCACCCAAGCGCCGCTGCAGCAGCGTCGCGAGCGCGTCGACCGGGTTGCTGACGAGCAGGAGCGGCACCGGCGCGCGGTCGCCACGCGCATCGATCGCATCCGCAAGTGGCATGAGGATCTCGACGTTCTCGGGCAGGAACGCGGCACGCGGCGTGCCGTCGCGGTGCGGCACGGCGGCACACGCGACGACGGCATCGCAGGACACGAGCCCGTCCAGGTCACCGACCCGCGCGTCGAGTCCCGGCAGCATCGCGCTCAGCGCCTCGAGGTCGATCCGCTGGGCGAGCAGACGCGGGCGGGCCACGTCGGCGAGCACGAGCCGCTCGACGCCCTCGAGTGCCAACGCGAACGCCGCCGCGGAGCCCACCGCTCCGGCCGCGCCAAAGATGCCGACGCTCGTGCCGCGCATCATTGCTCTCCTCCCGCCTCGCTCCGCCGATCGCCTGTCGACCATCTAGAAGACGTTCTCGCGCTCCATCGCCTCGAACAGCTCTTGCACATTGGCCGGGTCGAAGCCGTCGTTCTCGGCGCGCGCGATGATCTCGAGCTGGATGCCGGAGTTCGGCTCGCGCTTCGTGAAGATCTGGTCGAGGCCGGGGCCGCGGATGATCCCCGTGAGCAGGTCGGCGCCGCGAGCGCGCAGATCGTCGATCGCCTCCTGCGGGTCGGGCACCTCGATTGCGACGTGCTGCACGCCGGGTCCGTATGCCTCGATGTAGCGCGAGACGTTCGACTCCGGTGAGTCGCCCTGCACAAGCACGAACTTGACGCCGCCGGCCTCCATCACGGCCGAGTCCATCCCGCTGATGCGGCCGCTGATCTGGCGCCGTTCCTGCAGCGTGAAGCCGAGTACGTCGCCGTAGTACGCGATCGCGGCGTCGAGGTCGCGCACCGCGATCGCGACGTGGTCGATCCTCATCGCGGATCTGCCGAGCACGCTTGCGGATGCATCGCCGCTGCTCTCAGCCGCGCTGATCATCGTGCCCTCGATCCGACAGCTCTCGGCGACGACGGCGCGTGCGAGCGAACGGGCGAAGTCCTCGTCGAGGCCGCGCTCGGCCGCCAGCCCCGCCCATCGCGCCTCGACGGCGGCGACGCGGTCCGGCTGCATCATCGGGATGTTCTGCGCGCCCTTATGCTCGGCGACCTCGCGACAGATCGCGGTGCGCTCGGCGAGCGTGCTCAACAGCTTCTCGTCGACGCGGTCGATGCGTTCGCGGAACTCAGCGAGCGTAGACGTCTGCGTGCTCGTGGCCATGGCGAGGTCCCCTTCCTCGTGTTAGTGCACTAACGCACCTGTTATTGGAAACTAATGTGCCTTCGGTTACCGCGGTCGATTCCGTCTGCGAAAATCGGCGCGACGTGGGCCCACACGCAGACGACGCGCACGCGCCCGCCGACGACCTCGCGCAGTGCGTCCTGGTCGGCGGCAATGGCGCCGTCGGCCGGCTGTTTGCCGGTGTGCTTGCGGCTGGCACCCGCGAGGTCGCGATCGTCGATATGGCGGCTGAGCCACACCCGGACGTGCGGATGCACGGCCCGTACCACCCGCTCGACGCCCGGGAGCCCTCGCCGGCGCTGCACGCGGCGTTCGCCGCCGCCGACTGCGTCGTACTCGCGCTGCCCGAGGCGGCCGCGCTCGACGCCCTCCCCCACGTCCTGGCCGCATTGCCCGCAGGCGCCCTGCTGGTCGACACGCTGTCGGTCAAGACACCGTTCGCACAGGCGGCGCTCGCAGCCGCAGCGCCGCTCGAGCTGCTGTCGCTGAACCCGATGTTCGCGCCCTCGCTCGGCTTCGCCGGCCACGCAGTGCTCGCGGTCGAACTGGCGCCCGGTCCACGCTCGCAGGCGCTGCTCGGGTTGCTGCGCGCATCGGCACGCGTCGTGACGGTTCCCGACGCGGAGACACACGACCGCGCGACCGCGGCGCTGCAGGTCGCGACGCATGCAGGCGTGCTCGGCTTCGGCCTCGCACTCGCAGAGCTCGGGGTGGATCTCGACGCGCTGCTGCCAATCGCCCCGCCACCGTTCCTCGCACTGCTCGCACTGCTCGCCCGCATCGCCGATGCCAATCCGCAGACGTACGCCGACATCCAGCGCGCCAACCCGTTCGGCGCGCAGGCACGCGGCGCGCTCGCGGAGGCGATCGCGCAGCTCGACGGCGCCGCGCTCGACGCCGATCCGCAGCGCATGGCGCGGCTCGTCACACAGGCCGGCGAGCTGCTCGGCCCCCACCGGGACGCACTCGCACGACAGGCCGCCGGGCTGCTCGCGCAGCTCGAGCCGCCGCCGACGGCAAGCTGATCCAGCCGCGCGCTCATGCGTGCGTCGCAGCGTCGAACTCGGCGCGGATCCGCCGGTACAGCAGATGGTCCGCGGTCGCGAAGCGCAGCTCGTCAATCGCCGAGAAGGGCCGCAGCTCCAGCATCGTCGAGGCGAGAAAGGCGCCTTCGCAGCGCGCCAGCTCCTCTGGGTCGACGGGTCGCTCGACCGCCTCAACGCCGATCCGCTCGGCGGTCTCCAGCACGCTGCGGCGCGTGATGCCGGGGAATACGTCGGCGTCGATCGACGGCGTCACGAGCGCTTCGCCGTCGATCAGGAAGAGGTTCGACGTGCTCGCCTCGGCAAGCCGCCCGGCAGCGTCGAGCAGCACGCCGACGTCGGCGCCGCGCTCGAACGCCATCCGTTGGGCGAGGAAGCTGTTCGCGTACGTGCCGCAGACCTTCCACGAGACGGGGATCGCACGGCTCGAGACGCGCTCGACCGGCACGATCGTCCCGCGCATCGGATCGCCCACGTCGCGCTCCACCTCGACAGCGAAGATGCACGCGCTCACCGGCAGGTCTCTGCTTGCCACGAGCATGATCTCGGGTGCCCCGCGGAAGGCGATCGGCCGGATGTAGTGGGTCCGGCGCGGCAGCGTGTCGAGCAGCGCGTGGATCCCCGCCTCCAGCTCGTCGGTCTCCCAGGCAAACGGCAGGTCCATCCGCGCAGCACCGGTCTTGAAGCGCACGAGGTGCTCCTCCACGCGGTGCAGGTGAAAGTGGTCGTCGTTCCAGTAGGCCATGATCCCGTCGAAGACGCCCGTGCCCATGTGGAAGGTGCTGGAGGCGAGCGACGGGGCCCCCTGCTCACGTGGCACGAGCGCGCCGTCAACCCACGCGAGCTCGCTCACAACGGGCATCAGGCCGCTCCCCCAACTGCTGCGGCAACTATGTCCTCGCCGGCACCGCTGCCGTCACCGCCAGCCAGCCGCGGCTCGACGAGCCCGAGCGCAAGCAGCCCCTCGCCGAGCACGGCGCGCATCGCCCGCGCGATCCGCGGCGTCGCCTGCACGCCCGCGAACCAGCGGGTGAGGTGGTAGTGGAAGCGCACAAACGGCAGCAGGTCGAGTTGCTCGACGCACTTCGCGAGCAGCCGCCGGTGGCGCTGCGACTGCACCAGCACGAAGCGGTAGCCGGCGTCGCCCAGATCCGGATCGGGATCGCCGTCGTGGCGTGGGTCGCATGCGCGTGCCCACCCCTGCGCGAGCGACCAGCCGACGTTACGGCGCGGATCGAGCAGCTCGTCGAGCGACACGGCCACACGCTCCTGCAGCGGCCGACCGACGAAGAACCCGAGCAGCACGATGCGCGTCAGCTCCTCCGCCGCGACACCGCCGTGGCGCTGTGCGAGGCCGGCGACCGGCCTTGCGCGCTCCACCAGCCCGAACAGCTCGTCGACGAGCAACGCGCCGCCCCTGCTCGACTTGACGGCGTCGCCCGTCTCGCCGACGACCATTCCGTGCATCAGGTTGTCGGTCGGGTGGATCTCCTGCCCCGGGCGCAGGCGCTGCAGCAGCGCCTCGCAATACCGTATGAGCCCGCGCCACTCGCTGCCGAAGACGGCGATCGAGCGAGCCCCCGTCAGTAACGGACGTGTCGCGTCGTAGGTCGCGACGTAGCGCAGATGCTGCGTCGGGAAGCCGTCACGGCGGTGCAGCAGCAGCTGCGGATAGGCCTCCTCGCCGGTCACGTACACCGTCGCGCGGCCCTCCCCGCGCTCAATCGCTCCGGCGGCAAGCGCCTCCTTTGCAAGCGCCTCGCCGTGGTCGAGGTAGTCGGACTCGAACAACGTGCGGTCGACCCGGACCCCAAGTCGCTCGTACGTCACGGAATGGCCGTCGGTGACCCAGCGCCGCAGCTCGTTGTAGAGGCGTGTCGCGGCCGGGTCGCCCTCACGCCAGCGCTCGAGCAGATGCTCCGCCGCGTCGCGATGGACGACCCGCTCGCGCGCGAGGGCAGCGTCGCCGCTTCGCACTGGATCGGCGGTCATCGCCGCCCGCGCCGGAAGGCTGCGCACGTAGCGCAGGTAGCACTCGCCGATGAGCTGATCACCCTTTACGCCGTGCTTCGCCGGCGTGCGGCCGCCGCCGTGCTCGAGGTAGCCGGCCATCGCCTCGCCCATGCTGCGGCCGAAATCGCCGACGCGACTCTGACGGACGACGTCAGCTCCGAGCGCAGCCGCCGCGCTCGCGACCGCGTTGCCGATTGCGACGTTGCGCAGGTGACCGACGTGCAGCGCCTTCGTCGTGTTGGGATCGCCGAAGTTGACGACCCAGCGGCGCCCTGGCGCGACCACCCGCGTTGCGAGCGGGTCGGGCTCCCCCCGCTCGAGCGCGGCGCCGAGCCGCTCGAGCTCTCTGTCGGCGAAGCGCACGCCGAGCGGCTCCTCCGTCACCGCGAGCGGGGCGAGCGCGCTCCGGCCCATCGACGACGCATCCCATCGCGGGTCGCACACCTCCAGGCGAACGTCTACCGGTGCAGGTCTGAACGGCACGATTGGGAGCAGCGCCTTGCCGGCACCGAGTGCAGCGAGACGTGCGTCCAACTGGTCGAGCAGGTTCGTCGACGGATCGTTGTGGCCGGTGTCACGCATCAATGCACCAGACGGGGCTCGAACCCGCATCGACGGCTTTTAAGGCCGGCCCTTTAACCCATTAAGGTACTGGTGCTCTCGTAATAAATTCGCGCAGGACATCGCGCGACCGTTCGTCCCCCGACGAAGCACTATCTTTCAGCAGATTACCGACCGGAAGACGGTGAAGCAAATGCCGGCGGGCAGGGGGTGCTCGACAAGGCCGATCTGCGGCTGTGGTCGGCGAAACGCACCTGGGCACGGAAGCGGAACCCGCCAGCCGGGCAGCGCAGAGGCAACTCCACACCCGTGGGGCGGTAAGCGACCTGTTGCCCGCCACGGCGCTCGTAGTAGCGAATCGCATGCGAGCCGATCGTGATGCGCAGCTCAACAAGCGAGATCGTGGCGAGCTCTTCGAGGCCCGGCACCATCGGCATCCGCACTGTCAACGCGCCCCCGTATGGTGCCGGAGCATCGCCGACCTCTCCCCGGAACGCGAGCTTCGCACCGAACGGACGCTGCCCGTCGACGAACACCACGAGCCCGAGCCGTCCGTGTTCGAACGGGCCGGACAACACCGTGACCGCCGCGTACTCGGGGATCACCTGACCATTGGTGAGCCGCACGAGCGCGAGCGCGGTGCCAAACCCCATCACTGCGTTCGGAGGGCAGCCGCCGAGCCGGGGCGCGACGATCAGCACCTGCGCGAAGTCGCTCGCGGGGCGGGTACAGGTCGCGAGGCCGAGACCGCTCGAGACAAGGCCGAGACTCCGCGGGTACGCGAAGCGCACCTCGGTCAACGGCGCTCTGGTCAGTTGGCTCGGATCGAGCCGCAGCCTGACATCGAGCGCCGTGGAGCCTCCCAGCGCAGCGTCACGGTCGAAAACAGCCGCGACGCGCACCGGCGCCGCCGCGGCGGTACCGTCGAGCCAGGCCACCACGCACAGCACGGCGAGCGCGGCGAGGGCCGCGCGGGGTCGGAGCCTGAGGCGCACCAAACGTGGCTCAGTAGGTCAGGTTCGCGCTGGCGTTCACGGTAACCGCCCACGTTCTGCGGTTGGCCGTGCCGGTGAAGGTTCCGCTGCCGAGAGCATTCTTGAAGCGCCCGGTGCCGCTGCGAACGGCGAGGTTCCCGCTGAATCTGGCGATCGTGCCCGCCGACTGCGGGTAGCCAACGGCCGTCATCGTGATCGATCCGCCGCCGCTGGAGTGGAACGTCACCGTTCCCGTGACCTTGGTGGCACTGGTGACGAAACGCGCGGAGACGGTCCCGGGAAGGGTCCCGGTGGCCGTGCCCTTCTCGTACAGCGTGTTGCCGGACTTTCTCACCAGGTGGAGTCTCGCGGTGTCCGTCATGTGCAGCGACTTGCGCTTGGCCACGTGTGCGGACGGCGCGGCAGAGCTGACCCCGCCTGCCCACAGGCCGAGCACCAATGCAGCGAGGACCGCGATCCCCACGATGCTTCCCTGACGCCGAAGCTGCCCCATCACGATCTCCTCTGTGTTCCCCAATGTCACCTGGCTGTGTCGCGCAGGTTACACCTCCGTGGGGCGGCTGTACACAACTATGTTTTCCTCCAGGAAAGCGACTGTTTCCAGCGGGACTACGCCGAGAGATGGAGTCTTGCTGAGCGATCGACAATCACTGAGTGATCGGACGTCGGCGTAGCCAACGCGCCGAGGAGTCCTGACCGTCAGCAGCAGACGCCTGGACCAACTCCCGCCGTCTCGATCCCCCTGCGAAGCGGAAGACGGGCCTCGAACCCGCGACCTTCGGCTTGGGAAGCCGACGCTCTACCAACTGAGCTACTTCCGCGTTCGCGCCTGAGTCTACTGCGACTCGCAGCTCCAAAGGCACACAGGTGATCCGGCAGCTGCTCCGCAGCGTAGGCTTCCGGCCGTGCGCCGCCGCGTCGTCATCGTCCCGCTGCTGCTGCTCGCGGGCGTGCTACTCGCACGGCGGCGGCAGCGCGTGCGCGCGGCAACGACGCCGCTCGCCGCGCCACCGCAGCGGGCGCCCGTCGCCCTGCTCGAGCCCGGCGCCCGCTTCGTCAGCGTCGCGTGGACGCTCGTCGCGTCCAACCCGGCCGAGCCGGGCCTGACCATCAGCTGGGCGGGCGACGAGCACATGGAGCTCGACCGTGTCGATGCGCAGGAGACGCCGACCCAGGTGTTCGTGACGGTGCTCGTACGCTGGAGCCCGCCCACCGGTGCCGGCGAGGGGTCCGCCCAAACGCGGGAGCACGAGGCGGTCGTCGTGCTCAGTGGCCCGCTCGGCACGCGCGAGCTGGTGCACACGCCGGTCGACCTTGCCCCCCTGGGGAAGCCCGCCGGCGACGGGCCGAGTGCCCCGCCGCTCTACCCTTGAGAACTGCGCATGCGCCGTACTGTCCCGACTCTCGCCGTCTCCGTCCTTGCACTCCTGCTCGTCGGGCTGCTCGTGTTCGGCGTGCTGCAGACCGGCGACGACAGCTCGATCGATCAGGCCGTCGCGCGCGGAGAGCACCCGGTCGCCCACGATGCCCCGCTGCCGCTGCTCGACGGCGCCGGCAGCAGAACGCTCGCCGACTACCGCGGCGACGGCTACGTGATCGTCAACTTCTTCGCCTCGTGGTGCGAGCCGTGCAGCGAGGAGGCGCCGCTGCTGAACCGGCTGCAGCGCAGACTCGCCGGTCACGGCACGATCGTCGGCGTTGCGTGGAACGACGCGACCGACGACTCGCGTGATTTCGTCCGCAGCCACGACGTCGCCTATCCGGTCATGCGCGACGTCGAGGGGACGTTCGCGAAGGCCTACGGCGTGAAGGGCATGCCGGAGACGTTCGTCGTCGACCCGCGTGGTCGCATCGTCGCACTGCAGCGCAGTCAGCTGACGCCGGAGTGGATCGAAGCGAGGCTGAAGCCGCTGATCGCCGCCGGGAAACAGCGCGGATGACGCGCCGTCTGCCGCTGCTCGCCACGCTCGCGGCACTGCTTGTCGTCGCCGCCCCGTCCGCTTTTGCCGCCCAGCCTCAAACGACGCTGCCGGCGATGGAGCAGCAGGTCATGTGCGTCGTCTGCAGAACTCCGCTCGCCGTCGCGAACGGCCCGCAGGCGGACGCCGAGCGCCACCAGATCCGCGAGCTGATCGCAGAGGGCAAGAACGAGCAGCAGATCAAAGATGTGCTCGTCGCGCAGTACGGCGAGCGCGTGCTGGCGCTGCCGCGCAGTGACGGCTTCAATCTCGCCGTCTACCTCGTGCCGATCGCCGCCGTCGCGCTGGCGCTTGCGCTGTTGACCCTTGCGCTCCCGCGCTGGCGCCGCCATGCGCGTGCCCGCGCTGCCGCACCGACCGTCGCCGCTCCGGCGTTGAGCGCGGAGGACACGCGGCGACTCGACGACGATCTCGCACGGCACGACTGAGGCAGCGACCGCGCGGTCGGCAGGCAAGGGCGCACGACCGTCACGCCAGTTGACCCGAGATGTCGCACCGGATTACTGTGGGAAGTGGAAGCGGCCGCGGGGAGGCCGCTCGTAGCCGACGGCAGCAACGGGGGAAGCGCCGATGACACGGACCGGAGCGGAGTACGTCGAGGCCCTGCGCGACGGGCGCGAGGTGTGGATCGACGGGGAGCGCGTCGGCGACGTCACGACGCACCCGGCCTTCCGCAACACCGTGCGCTCCATCGCGCAGCTCTACGACATGACGCACGATCCGCGCTACGCCGAGATCCTCACCACGCCCTCGCCCGCAACCGGTGAGCCGGTCCACCGCGCCTACACCATCCCGCGCTCCCAGGCCGATCTCGTCGCCCGCCGCGAGGCCATACGCACCTGGGCGAAGGCGACGTTTGGCTACCTCGGCCGCAGTCCCGACTACATGGCCTCCTGCTGGGCCGGCTTTGCCGCCACGCCCGCGGTGTTCGCGCGCGGTGGACAGGAGCGCGCCGACCACCTGCTCGCCTACTACGCCCACATGCGCGACAACGACCTCTACCAGTCGCACACGATTGTCAACCCGCAGATCGACCGCTCCAAGCCGGCTGCCGAGCAGGAGGAGCCGTTCCTCTACGTCGGCGTCGTCAGAGAGCGCGACGACGGGATCGTGGTGCGCGGCGCGAAGATGGTCGGGACCGCCGCGCTGTTCGGCGACGAGATCTTCGTCGGCACGATCGAACCGCTGGGCAGAGACGACCAGGACTACGCGCTCACCTTCTCCATCCCCTTCAACAGCCCCGGCGTGAAGGTGATCTCACGCGCCTCCTACGAGCAAGCTGCACGCAGCCCCTGGGACAACCCGCTCTCCAGCCGCTTCGACGAGAACGACGCGCTGATGATCTACGAGAACGTGTTCGTGCCGTGGGAGCGCGTGTTCGTCTACAGAGACGTCGAGCTGGCCTTCAAGCAGTGGTGGGACACGCCCGCCTTCGCCTACTGGATCCACCAGGCCGCGACCCGCTTCTGGACGAAGCTCGAGTTCCTCGCCGGGCTCGCGATCAAGGTCGCGAAGGCGAACAACGTCATGCGCGTCCCGCTCGTGCAGATGCAGCTCGGCAGAGTCCTCACGACCGTCAACCTCGCGAAGGCCGTCGTGCTCGGGATGGAGGACGGCTGTGAGCCGGTGCCTGGAAGCGACGGAGCGGTGCAACCCAACCGCGCTGTCGCGTTCGCCCAGCGCGCGTGGGCGCCGAACGCCTACATCCAACTGATCGAAGAGATCAAGTGGCTCGCTGGCGGCTCGCTCATACAGATGCCCGCCTCCTACCGCGACCTCGTCCACCCCGAGGCGGGACCGCTGATCGAGCGCTACGTCCGCTCTCCCGGCCACACCGCCGAGGAGCGGATCAAGCTCTACAAGCTCGTGTGGGACGCGGTCGGCTCGGAGTTCGCGAGCCGCCACGAGCACTACGAGCGCTTCTACCACGGCGCCCCGCACGTGAACCTGCCCGCCGCCTTCCGCGAGGGCGCACCGGAGCAGTGCGAGGCGCTCGCCGACGCCGCGCTGTCGGGCTACGCGCTGAGCGACCTGCTCGACGCGGCCGGCGAGGACACGGCGCCGCTCACATCGAGTCCGGCGCGCTGACGCCGAGCAGGGCCAGCGCCCGCGCGATCGTGCGCTGCGCCGCAACCGAGAGGGCGATGCGGAACGCTTCGACCTCCGCCGGCTCAGCGCCGACGACGTGGCAGTCGCGGTAGAAGGCCGTGAAGTCCTGCGCCAGCTCGAGCGCGTACGCGGCGATGCGGTGGGGCGCCCGCCGCTCGGCCGCCTCGGCGACCTCGTCGGGGAAGGCGAGCAGCTTCTTGATCAGCGCGCGCTCGGCCGGCTCAAGCGGCGCCGCCACACCAGCGCCAGCCACGACCGACGCAAGTGCCTGTGCGACCCGCTCCTCTCCCGCCTTCGCCAGGATCGAATGAATCCGGGCGTGGGCGTACTGCACGTAATAGACGGGGTTCTCGTTCGACTGCTCGCGAGCAAGCTGGAGATCGAGATCGACCGTGCTGTCGTGCGAGCGCTGCAGCATGAAGAAGCGCGTCGCGTCGACGCCGATGTCCTCGATCAGTTCGTCGAGCGTGTTGAAGATCCCGCGCCGCTTCGACATCGCCGAGCGGTCGCCGGCGTTGATCAGGTGGACGAACTGCATGATCAAGATCTCGATCGTCGCGGGATCGCCGCCGAGCGCCTGGAATGCGCCTTTGACCCGCGCAACGTAACCGTGGTGGTCGGCGCCGAAGACGTCGATCTGCCGCTCGAAGCCGCGCGCCTGCTTGTCGAGCAGATAGGCGCAGTCGGAGGCGAAGTACGTCGGCTCGCCGTTCGCGCGTTCGAGCACGCGGTCCTTGTCGTCGCCAAAGGTCGTCGTGCGCAGCCACAGCGCGCCCTCGGAGCGATACGTGTGCCCGCTCGCCTCAAGGGCCGCGAGCGCGCGCTGCACCGCACTCGGGTCGCCGTCGTACAGCGAGCGCTCGCTGAACACGCGGTCATGCTGCACGCCAAAACGCTCCAAGGTGGTCTGGATCCGCGCCAGCATCTTCGCGACAGCCTCCTGCGCGAGATGGTCCGGGTCCGCGGTCGCGGAGTCCGGGATCTCCTGCGCGAGCTCGGCGACGTAGTCGCCCTCGTAGCCGCCCTCGGGGACCGCCTCCCCGCGCGCTCGCGCCTGCACTGACTCGCCCAGCTTGCGCACCTGCGCTCCGGCGTCGTTGAGGTAGTACTCGCGCTGGATCTCGTGGCCGTGGAAGGCGAGGATCTCCGCGAGCGCGTCGCCGTAGGCGGCGTGGCGGCCGCTGGCGGCGACGAGCGGGCCGGTCGGGTTGGCGCTGACGAACTCGACGAGGATGCGCTCGCTGGTGGTCGCGCCGCCCGCGCCGAAGGTCTCGTTCTGCTCGATGACGTGGGCGAGGGCCTCCGCGTGCCACGTGTCAGCGAGGAAGAGGTTGAGGAAGCCTGGGCCGGCGATCTCGTATCTGGCGAGGCCTGCGCCCAGGCGCTGCTGCAGGTCTTCCCCCAGCCGCTCCGCGATCTCGCGCGGGGGCGCGCCGACGCTGGGCGCGAGCAGCATCGCAGCGTTCGTCGAGTAGTCGCCGAAGCCGTCGCGTCTGGGCCGCTCGACCGACGGCGGCGTGGCGCCGTCGCCGTTGCGCAGCGCGGCCGATGCCGCCTCGACGGCGGCGCGAAGATCCTGCAGCGGGGTCACGGGTCCGGAGGGTAGCGGCGGGCGCGCGCCAGCGCCCCCCGCACCCGCTGTGCGGTGTCCTGCGGCCACCGCGTGACGTCGGCCCAGGTGAAGCGCAGCAGGGTCCAGCCCGCTGCCGTCAGGTCGTTGGCGCGCTGGCGGTCTTCCTGGAAGGCGCGTCGCGTGGCGTGAGCGCCCCAGCCGTCCAGCTCGACCGCGAGCCGCTGTTGTGGCCAGGCGGCGTCGACCTCCATGGTGTCGATCCAATGGCTCGTCAGCGGTCGTGGCAGGTCGTGGGCATCGAGGAGAGCCAGGAAGCGGTCCTCCAGTTCGGAGCGGGTGACGTGGGCGCCGATGGCTTGCAGCTCTTCGAGCGCGCTTTGCATCTCGGCGTGCCCGGTGCCGTTGCGCCGCGCGGTCGCCGCCATCGCCCGCTCGATCACCCGCAGATCGAAGAGGCGCTGCCGCTCCGCCTCGTTCAGGGCCTTCCTCAGCTGCGCTCTCGGGACCGTCGCTGCCAGGTCCACCAGCGTGCGGGCCACGCCGGTGACCGGGATCCCGTCCACGCTGGTTGCGTCTTGGGCATCGAGGGCGACCGTCCCGAAGACCCGGATGCGGTCGGTGCTCCCCGCCCGCCTCGTCGTTGTGACCTCCCAACGCGCGTGATTGCCGGGCGGCCTGAGCCCGTGGAGCGCCGCGGCGTCGCGGTGGCTCAGCAGCGCACCGGGTCCGGCCGCCAGTACGGCTGCCATCCACCGCCCCTCCCGTCGAAGCCGGTCATGGCCGACTGCGTAGACGCCGCGGTGGAGCCGCACGAGCCCGCCCCGCGCCACACGGTCGCGCACCATCGTGTCGCTCAGCCCCAGCGTGCTGAGCTGCCTCCGCGCCACCACCCCGTGCTGCCCTGCCGCCAGTTCCGCCAGTCGCCGATCCGGATGCTCGACGTTCTCCGGGTCTGTGAGACCCATAACTCGTCGCGCATCGGCCACCCCCACCACGTTGGCAGCACACCTGCGGCATTTCGACAGGCGTTTGCGTCAATAGTGGTACGGCTCTCTCGCCAAGATCTTGTGCCCGCGGTAGATCTGCTCGAGCAGGACAACGCGGGCAAGCTGGTGCGGAAGCGTCATGGCGCCGAGGGACAAGCGGTGGTCGACCGACGCAAGGTCGAGCCCGAACGGACCGCCGACGACAAAGCAGACGTCCCGACCGCCCTGCCGCCGATCCTCCAGGAACGAAGCGAACGCCGGCGAGTCGTACTGCTTCCCCTCCGCATCCAGCAGCGACACGAACGCCCGGTCCGGAATGCGTCTAGCGACCTGCTCGTCCTCGCGCACCTCCACCAGCTCCACACGGGCGTGACGGGCCAGCAGCTTCTGGTAGTGCTGCACGTCGTCGGCGAACGGTGGGCGCAGGCGGCCGACGGCCAGGACGATGATTCGCACGGGTGCGATACTAGGCCCCATGGACGACGAAGACCGCGAGCGCCACATCAACATCCACTTCTCGCCGGAGATCATGGCGGGGGTCTATGCGAACTTCGCGAACGTGAGCCACTCGGAGTACGAGTTCACGATTACCTTCGCACGCGTGGATCACGAGGTCGATGACGAGGAGATCCCAGGCGTTGTGGTCTCCCGCGTCAACCTCTCTCCCCGCTTCATGCGCGAGCTGATCGACGCGATGGAGGACAACTACTCGAAGTGGCAGACGAGCGAGGGGATCAAGAACCTCCCCGAGTTCGGCGGCCCCAACGATCCGCGCACGCAGTAGCGCGCGGACGCCGAGAACGCCGGATCCACGAGGCCACGCGCGATGCGGGTCGCGATCGTCTCGGACGTTCACGCCAACCGGCACGCCTTCGAGGCGGTGCTCGACGCGATCGAAGCCGCTGACGCGGAAGAGCTGTGGTGCCTCGGCGACCTCGTCGGCTACGGCGCCGAGCCCGATGCGTGCGTCGAGTTGGCGCGCCGCCACGTCGCCGTCTGCCTCGCCGGCAACCACGACCTCGCGACCTGCGGCAAGCTGCCGCTCGACCAGTTCGTGCGCGGCGCCGAGCTGTCGATCGGCTGGACACGGGACATCATCGCCCCGGACAGCCTCGCCTACCTCTCGACGCTCGAGCCGCAGCGCCTCGACGAGGCTGTCGAGCTCTACCACGCCTCCCCCCGCAATCCGGTGTGGGAGTACGTGCTCTCGCCGCTGCAGGCCGAGCTGTGCCTCGACCGCCTCGACCAGCGCATCGCCTGCATCGGCCACTCGCACATGGCGCTCTCGTACTGCCGCAGAGACGGCACCCCAGCCTCCGGCGGCACCTGCCCGGAGGGAACCCAGCTCGACCTCGCGGAGGGCACGTGGCTGCTGAACCCCGGCAGCGTCGGCCAGCCGCGCGACGGCGACCCGCGCGCTGCCTGGATGCTGCTCGACACCACCGCATGGACGGCCGCCTTCCATCGCACCGACTACGACGTCGCCGGCGCAGCCGCGGCGATCCGCGCTGCGCGACTGCCGGACTCGCTCGCCGAGCGGCTCGCGCACGGTCAGTAGCCTGTTCCGCTTGATGCGACTTGCGCTGAAGGTCGTCCCCCTCCTTGCGCTCGGGTGTGCCGCTGCCCTGCTCGTCGCCTGCGGCGATCGCAGCGGACTGCTGTCCGGCGCGGAGTCAGGCAGCCTGCAGAACGCGCTCTCCGCCGTCCAATCGGCCTGTGCCGACGGGAACAGCGGCCACGCCGCGGTCGCAGCTCAGAGCTTCGCGGATCGCGTGAACGCGCTGCCGCCAGGGGCCGTGGACCGGAGACTGATCGAGAACCTCCAGGACGGGGCCTCCACGTTGGAGACGCTCGTCGCCCGCACCTGCACGGGTAGCGTGACGACCACCACGACACCCACGGTCACGACGACCACGACGCCGACGACGACAACCACCACCACTACATCGACGACCACAACGACGGAGCCGACCACGCCGACGACGCCCCCGCCGACCACGCCGACGGAGCCACCGCCGACGACGACATCGCCCGACAACGGCGGTGGCACCACAACACCCGGTAACAGCGGCGGCGCGCCAGGTCTCAGCGGCGGCGCCGCGCCCGGGCAGGTCAAGAAGGCGCTCAAGGAGCTCGAGAAGGAGTCCAAGCAGCCATGAGCGAGACCGTGATCGCCGGCCGCTACGAACTGGGGCGTCGCCTCGGCATCGGCGGCATGTCAACGGTGCAGCTCGCGCTCGACCGCCGGCTGGAGCGCAACGTCGCCGTGAAGCTGCTGGCCGAGCACCTCGCCGACGACCCGGCGTTCGTCTCGCGCTTCCGCCGCGAGGCGCTCGCGGCCGCGCGGCTCGTGCACCCGAACGTCGTGCAGGTGTTCGACTTCGGCTTCGACGAGGCCGCCCACCACCACTTCATCGTGATGGAGGCAGTTCCCGGCAGATCGTGCGCGGAGCTGCTGCGCGAGCGCGGGCATCTCGACGTCGCGCAGGCGGTCGAGATCGTCGCGCAGGCCTGTCGCGGACTCGACTACGCGCACCGCAACGGCGTCGTGCACCGCGACGTGAAGCCCGGCAATCTGCTCGTCACGGACGACGGCGTGGTGAAGTTGGCCGATTTCGGCATCGCGAAGGCGACCGAGCAGTCCTCGATCACGCAGGTCGGCTCGGTGCTCGGCACCGCTGCGTATCTCGCGCCCGAGCAGGCGCGCGGTGAGGCGTCCGGCCCGCGCTCGGACCTCTACGCGCTCGGCGTCGTCGCCTACCAGCTCATGTCTGGGCGACTCCCGTACGAGGCGATGTCGCTGTCCGAGCTGGCGCTCAAGCAGCAGCGTGAGCTGCCGGCGCCACTCGACGAGCTGAACCCTGAGGTGCCGCCCGCGCTCGCACAGGCGGTGACCGTCGCACTCGCACTCGAGCCAGAGGGTCGCTTCGAGACCGCGGCCGCCATGGAACAGGCGATTCGCGATGGCGCCCGCGGAATCGCGCCTGCCGGCGTGCCGACGCGCTCGACCGCTGCGACACGCGTGATCGCACCGACCGCTGCTGCCGCTGCCGGAACGGCCGAGACGCGCGCGCTGTCCTCACGCCGCCCGCAGGAGGTGCCGGCCCGCCGGCCCACTCCGCCGCGACCGGCCGCTCCGGCGGCGACTCGCCGCAGCCGGCCCCCTGCCGCCTCGCAACGCCAGCGCGGACTGCGCCGCCTCGCCGCCGTGCTCGCCGTCGCGTTGCTGTTCGGCGTCGGGATCGCCGTCGCGATCATCGCCACCGGCAGCACCGACAACGCCGTCCGTATCAAGCGCGTCGTCGCCGACGACGCGCAGCAGGCGGTTCAGCAGTTGCAGGATCTGATCGACAACAACACGAGATAACGCCGCTCTGGGTGGCTAAGCCAGCCCGCCGGGCGCGGCGCCGGCTCGCACCGCTGCCGCCACCTGCGCCAGCGTCCCCCCCGCGATCGCCGCCCGCAGGTCCGCCATCAGCCGCGCAACGAACGCGAGGTTGTGCAGCGTGACGAGCCGCAGGGCGGTCAGCTCGCGAGCTGCGAACAGGTAGTGGAGATAGGCGCGCGAGTAGCCGCCGGCGCACGCGGGGCACGGGCAGTCCTCCATGATCGGCTCTTTGGCGTGCTTCCAGCGGCCCTTCGTCAGGTCGACGCGCCAGCGCTTGTCCGGGTCCGGCACGATCGCCATTCCGTGCCGGCCCAGCCGCGTCGGCATCGCGCAGTCGAACGTGTCGATGCCCAGTTCGACGCCGCGCACCAGGTCGTCGATGTCGCCGATCCCCAGCAGGTGGCGGGGCTTGTGCGACGCGACACGCTCCAGCTCGTCGGTCGCCCAGTCGACGACCTCGTACATCTGCGCCTTGTCCTCGCCGAGCGAGCCGCCGATCGCGACGCCGGGCGCACGGCTCTGGGCCACGACGCGAGTCGAGCCGCGTCGCATGTCCTCGTAGACGCCGCCCTGCGAGATCGAATAGAAGGTCTGGTCCTCGCGGCCGTGCTCGTCCTGCCACGCGAGGCAGCGCTCCAGCCACCGGTGCGTGCGCTCGGTCGAGCGTTCGGTGTAGTCGCGGTCGACGTGGAACGGCGTGCACTCATCGAACGCGAGCGCGATGTCGGAGCCGAGCGCCGCCTGCACCTCCATCGACGTCTCCGGCGCCAGGAAGCGCTCGCCGCCGTCGATGTACGAGCGGAAGCGCACGCCGTCCTCCTCGATCGAGAGGATCGCGCCGGCGCGATCGGCGCCAACGGGGGCACGACCCTTGATCTCGTCGGCGACCGTGCCATGGCCCATCGAGAAGACCTGGAAGCCGCCAGAGTCCGTGATGATCGGCCCGCTCCAGCGCATGAACTCGTGCAGCCCGCCCTGTTCGGCGACCAGCTCGTGACCGGGCGCCAGGAACAGGTGGAACGTGTTGCCCAGCACCATGTCGTAACCGAGCGCCGCAACCTCACGCGGCTCAATCCCCTTCACGACCCCCTTCGTCGCCAACGGCACGAACGCCGGCGTGCGCACCTCGCCATGCGCGAGCCGCAGCACGCCGGTGCGCGCCCGGCTCGCCGGGTCGCGGTGGTGGACGTTCAGCAGCACCGTCAGATCGACTGCGGCGGGACGAGCCGATCCCAGAAGCTACCCAACAGCCTCAGCTCCTCCTCGCTGAACTGCGAGAGGAAGCGGCGGCGGATGCCGGCGACATGCGTCGGACGGGCCTGCTCGAGCAGCTCGATCCCCGCTTGGGTGATGCAGGCGAAGGCGCCGCGGGCGTCGTTCGTGCAGGCGGCGCGGCACAGCAGGCCGTCGCGCTCGAGCCGGTCGACGAGCCGGCTCATCCCGCTGCGGCTCAGCAGCACCGAGTCGGCGAGGTCGCACATGCGCATTCGGTGGTCGGGCGCGTCGGCGAGCTGAATCAGCACCTCGTAGGACGTGAGCGGCAACCCGTGGGCCGCTTCCATCTCCGCGTCGAGCGCCTTCAGGACGTGGGCGTGAACGCGCAGCAACCCGCGCCAGGCGGCCAGCTCAGCCGGGCAGAGTCCCTCCACTGCCGCGACCGGGGGATTCGTCACTGCCATCGGTGTCTCTTGGATGAGTGACACGTTTCAGGCCTCGCTCGCGACGATAGCAGCGCTCGCCGTGCCAGCTGACGGCACCCGACGCAAGCCCTGCATCAGCGTCTCCGCTCCAGTTCGCGCCGCAGCAGCTCGTTCGCCTTCGCGAGCTGCTCGAGCGTGGCATCGGCGACGGAGCGCACGCCGACGGCGCGATTGATGCGGGCGTTGATCTCGCGGTGCGTCTCACGCGTGACGCGGGCCCGCTGCGAGACGAGCTTGCTGCGCTCCTCGCGCAGCCGCTCACGCCGCTGGTAGGAGGAGCCCGGATCGCCGGCCGCGCTCGCGATCTCCGCCGGCTCGGCGACCGTGGCCGCGACACCGCCGGTGAACGCCTGATACGCCGCCGACGGAACTGACACCGGCTCCGGCTCGCCGAACAGCGACAGGTTCTCCCCCGGCTGCGTGCGCAGATGAATCGCCTCGTCCGGCCGCGCATCGGAGGAGAGCGCCTCGAACGCCTCGCCCGGCTCGCTCTGCACGCGGTCCAGCGGCTCCTCCAGCAACCCCTCCTCGACCGCGGGTCTCAGCTCGATCGCGTGGTTGCGCTCCTCCTCGATCCGTCCGGCGAGCGCCTTCAGCGTGATGTCCGAGGGCAGGAACAGGAAGCTCATCTGTCTGCGCGGCGCGGGCGAGCGGCGGATGAAGCGGCCGACGACCTGGCGGAAGAACAGCTCGGTGCGCGCGCTCGTCGCGTAGACGCCGACGCGCAGGCGCGGGATGTCGACGCCCTCCGAGACCATCAGCACCGAGACGATCCAGCGTTGCGTGCCGGCGGCGAAACGGGCGATCCGCTGCGAGGCGTCGGCCTCGTCTGAAGTCACGATCATGACCGGCTCGCCGGAGATCGCCTCCAACCGCGTCGCCAGCTCGACCGCATGCTGCTTGTCGATCGCGACGACGAGCCCGCCCGCGTCGGGATGGTCGCCGGCGCGGACCTCGGCGAGCCGCGCGTCAGCGTCGCGCAGCACGCGCCGCACCCAGTCCCCGCTGCTGTCGAGCGCCGTGCGCAGACGACGCGCGTCCTCCGCACGCGGCAGCACGACCGAGAAGTCCGCGCGGCGGCGCTTGCCGTCGCTCATCCACTCCATGTCGCCGTCGTAGGGGACAAAGGTGATCGGCCGGCAGACCCCGTCGATCAGCGCGTCGGTGTACGTGTAGGTGTAGTCGGCGGAGGAGAAGCCGTCGGCGTCGTACTCGACCCACGGGATCGGCGAGTTGTCGGAGCGGAACGGCGTGCCGCTCAGCAGCAGTCGCAGCTCGGCGCGCGCGAAGGCGTCCATCGTCGTGACGCCCCAGCTCGCGTCCTCGCCCATGTGGTGGGGCTCGTCGGCGATCAGCAGCGTGCGCCGCTGTGCGCAGGCGTTGCGGTGCGGTCTCGGGCCGGCAGCGACCGCCTGATACGTGACCGCAACGCCGTGACGGTCGGGCGGCTCGGCCCCCTCCGCGTTCGGGCGATTCGGCTCGAGGTCAATCCCGTAGCGGGCCGCGTCGGCCGCCCACTGGCGCGCGATGTGCGCAGTGGGGGCGAGGATCGCGATGCGCTGCACCCGACCCGTCTGCAGCATCTCGTACGCGACGCGCAGCCCGAACGTCGTCTTGCCGGCGGCCGGTGTCGCGGAGGCGAGGAACGCCTCCCCGTCGTGCGAGGTCAACGCCTCCAGCGCCGTCTGCTGCCACGCGCGCAGCGGCCGGCGCGCCGGCCACGGCGGCAGCAGTCTCCTGCGGGCGACGGCGCTCACGCGTCGATCAGCGAGCGGCCCGTCATCTCGGCGGGCTGCGCCTCGCCGAGCACCTGCAGGACGGTCGGGGCGACGTCGGCGAGGATCCCGCCGTCGCGCAGTTCCAAGCCCGGGACGGTCACGATCAGCGGCACCGGATTGAGCGAGTGCGCAGTGTTGGGCGAGCCATCGTCCTCGAGCATGTGGTCGGCATTGCCATGGTCGGCAGTGATGATGCAGGCGCCGCCGGACGCGTGGACTGCCTCGACGAGCTCACCGAGGCAGCGATCGACCGTCTCGATCGCTGTGACGGCCGCCGGGATCACGCCCGTGTGGCCGACCATGTCGGCGTTGGCGAAGTTGATGATGCCGAAGCGCGGCTGGTCCTCCTGCCAGGCCCGCACGAACGCGGCAGCAGCCTCAGGCGCGCTCATCTGGGGCTTGTGGTCGTACGTCGGCACGTCACGCGGGGAAGCGACCAGCTCGCGCCGCTCGCCGGCGTACGGGGTCTCCTCGCCGCCGTTGAAGAAGTACGTCACGTGCGGGTACTTCTCCGTCTCGGCGACGTGGAGCTGCGTCGCGCCGCGGTCCGCGAGCACGTGCGAGAGCGTCACCTTGGGCCGCTCCGGCGGGAACGCGACCGGGTACGGCCAGTCCTCGTGGTACTCGGTCATGCAGGTGTAGCGCTCGATCGGCGCGGCGCCGCCGCGGTCGATCTCGCCGAAAGATGGATCGTCGGAGGCAAGCGCTTCCGATATCTCGCGCATGCGGTCCGGGCGGAAGTTGAACGCGATGACGCTGTCGCCGGGACGGATGCGTGCCTCGTCGCCGACCGTCGTGGCGGTCACGAACTCGTCCGTCTCGCCGCGCTCGTAGGCGGCGCGCACGGCGTCGGCACCGCTGTCGGCGCTGTGCGCGCCACGGCCGTGCACGAGCAGGTCGTACGCCTGCTGGACGCGGTCCCAGCGCTTGTCGCGATCCATCGCGAAGTAGCGGCCGATGACACTGCCGACGCGCGCGCGGCCGGCGCCGCTCGCCTCGGCCCTGCTCAGCCACTCCTGCACCATCTCCAGATAGCCCGCACCCGCCTTCGGCAGCGTGTCGCGGCCGTCCGTGAAGGCGTGCACGACGAGGTCGGACACGCCGAGCTGACCGCCGAGCCCGATCAGCGCGCGCAGGTGCTCCCAGCCGGAGTGCACACCCCCGTCGGAGACGAGGCCGATGAGGTGCAGCCGCTCCACATCCGCAAACGCTGCGCGCAGCACCGCGTTCTCGACAAGCGTCCCGTCAGCCACCGCATCGTCGATCCGCGTCAGGTCCTGCCGCACGACCGATCCGGCGCCGAGGTTGAGGTGGCCGACCTCGGAGTTGCCCATCTGCCCGTCTGGCAGCCCGACCGCGCGGCCGCAAGCGGTGAGCTGCGTGCGGGGGTACGCGCCCCACAACTCGTCGAAGACCGGCGTGTCCGCCAAGGAGACCGCGTTGCCCGGACCGTCCGGCGCAAGACCCCAACCGTCGAGCACGACGAGCACCGCGCGCTGTGCGGGCAAGCTTTCAGGGCCGGCGGCCAGACTCATCAGCCGGCGGCGGCCACGATCGCGGCGAACGACTCGGCCTCCAACGAGGCGCCACCGACGAGCGCGCCGTCGACGTCGGGCAGCGCAAGCAGCTCGGCCGCGTTGTCGGGCTTGACGCTGCCGCCGTAGAGGATCCGCACCTGCTGCGCGGCCTCCGGCGAGCGCGAGCCGACAAGCGCGCGCACGAACGCGCACGCCTCCTGCGCCTGCTCGGGTGTCGCGACAAGACCCGTGCCGATCGCCCAGATCGGCTCGTAGGCGATCACGACGTCGGCGAGTTGCTCGACGGGCACTCTCTCCAGGTCCTCCCCGATCTGGTGCCGCAGCTTGCGCTCGGTGTCGCCGGCCTCACGCTCCGACTCCGTCTCGCCGACACAGAGAAGCGGCTTCAGCCCAGCGTCCAGTGCTTTCGGCACCTTGAGCTGCAGCGCCCGGTCGTTCTCGCCGAACAGCTCGCGCCGCTCAGAGTGGCCGAGTACGACGCCGTGCACGTCGAGCTCGCTCAGCATCGCGGGCGACACTTCGCCCGTGAACGCACCGCTGTCCTCGGAGTGCATGGTCTGCGCGTAGACCTCCACGCGCGATCCGCGCGTCGAGTCGACCATCGCGCCGAGCGCGAGGAAGGACGGGCAGATCGCCACGTCGACCGCGTCGGCCGTGGCGACACGTGGCAGCAGGGCTGCGATGAACGCCTCCGCCTCCGCGATCGTCTTGTGCATCTTCCAGTTGCCCGCGATCAGCGGTCTGCGTGTCTTCGCGCTCATGAGAGTGCCTCCACCCCGGGCAGTCGTTTCCCCTCGAGCAGCTCCAGCGACGCCCCGCCACCCGTCGAGAGGTGCGTCACCTGGTCGGCCAGCCCAAACTGTTGCAGCGCCGCGGCGGAGTCTCCCCCGCCGACGACGGTGGTGCCGGCGGCGGTTGCAACCGCGTCGGCGACTGCGCGCGTCCCAGCCGCGAACGGCTCCAACTCGAACGCCCCCATCGGGCCGTTCCAGAAGACCGTGCCGGCCTGTGCGATCTCCGCCGCGTAGCGTGCCGCGGTCTTCGTGCCGACGTCGAGCCCCATCCAGTCGGCCGGGACGTCGACGCCGTCCAGCTCGCGCCGCTCCGCATCTGCGCCGAATCTGTCACCGAGGACAAGGTCGCTCGGCAGCTCCAAGCGGCAGCCACCCTTGGCGGCCTTCTCGAGCGCCAGCCGCGCCGGCTCCACGCCCTCGGCCTCGCACAGCGAGTCGCCGACCTCGTGACTCTGCGCCTTGAAGAACGGAAAGCACATCGCGCCCCCGATCAGGATCGCGTCGGCGACCTCCAGGAAGCGATCGATGACGGCGATCTTGTCCGTGACCTTTGCACCGCCGACGACCGCGACGAGCGGCTTGGCCGGATCCTCCAGGATCCCACTGAGCGTCTTCACCTCGCGTTCGAGCAGCCGGCCCGCGCCGGACTGGGAAACGCGGTGCGCAACGCCCTCCGTCGAGGCATGCGCACGGTGCGCGGCGCCGAATGCGTCGTTGACGTAGACCTCCGCGAGCGCCGCGAGACCGGCCGCCAGCGTCGGGTCGTTCTTCGTCTCGCCCGGCTCGTAGCGGACGTTCTCCAGCAACAGCACCTCGCCCGGATCGAGCGCGTGCGCCATCTGCGTGACGCGATCGCCGACGACTCTCGGCGCCAGCTTCACGTCGATGCCCAGCAGCTCGCCCAGCCGCTTGGCCACCGGCCGCAGCGACAGCTCCGGCTCGCGGTCCTTCGGCCGCCCGAGGTGCGAGACGAGGATCAGCGCCGCGCCGCGCTCCCGCAGCTCCGTGAGCGTGGGCAGCGCCGCGCGGATGCGCGTGTCATCCGCGACCTCGCCGTTCTTCAACGGCACGTTGAAGTCGACGCGAACGAGGACTCGGCGGCCGTCGACGTCGAGGTCGTCGAGCGTCCTCACAGAACCTTCTGGACGAGGTCGACCACGCGGTTCGAGTAGCCCCACTCGTTGTCGTACCAGGCGACGACCTTGACCATCGTGCCCTGCATCACCGAGGTGAGCTGCGAATCGACGATCGAGGAATGCGGGTTCTTGACGATGTCGGTCGAGACGATCGGGTCCTCGGTGTACGCGAGGTAGCCCTTCAGCGGGCCACTCTCGGCAGCCGCCTTCAGCGCGCCGTTGACCTCCTCGACGCTCGTCTCGCGCTTCGCCACGATCGTCAGGTCGACGACCGAACCGGTCGGGACGGGGGCGCGCACCGCGAAGCCGTGCAGCTTGCCGTTCAGCTCCGGGATCACGAGGCCGATCGCCTTCGCCGCGCCGGTCGAGGCCGGGATCAGGTTGAGCGCGGCGGCCCGGGCGCGACGCAGGTCGCTGTGGGGCATGTCCTGGAGCCGCTGATCCGCGGTGTAGGCGTGGATCGTCGTCATCAGGCCGTGATCGATGCCGATCGTGTCGTTGAGGACCTTCGCG
>Ga0126313_10000014_pt1 | contig 90011 bp, 91 predicted proteins | sample Plot105A_FD_89954 | JGI IMG/M metagenome (GOLD analysis project Ga0126313, IMG submission 89954) | Serpentine soil microbial communities from UC McLaughlin Reserve, CA, USA - Plot105A | ecosystem: Environmental > Terrestrial > Soil > Grasslands | place: USA: UC McLaughlin Reserve, Lake County...
ATGCGATCGGCGTCGCGCACCCGGTCTCGGTGATGGTCGAGACGTTCGGCACCGAGAAGATCGGCCGCAGCCGGATCCAGGAGCTCGTCGGCGAGCACTTCGACCTGCGCCCCGGCGCCTTTCGCGAGTACCTCGACCTGCACCGGCCGATCTACCAGAAGACCGCGGCCTACGGCCACTTCGGCCGCGAGGACCACGACTTCACGTGGGAGAAGACCGACAAGGCGGACGCCCTGCGCGCCGCCGCCGGCATCGACGCCGCGTCGGTCTCCTGACGGAGGACGCCGCTTCGTCCGCGCGGTCGCCTGTGAGCGGCCGCTGCGGGCGCGTCTCGCTCTAGACCCCGCCCGGCAGGTCGCCGGCGCCGGCCTCGCGCACCGCGGCCTCGCGATCGCGGTGCGCCTCATCGACGGCGCGCACGACGGTGTCGGGCGCCGCGACGCCACGGAACGTGAAGTCGGAGTCGTCGGCGCCGGCGGTATCGAAGTCGACCTGACCGACGCGCATGAGGCGGTCGACCACCGACTGGTCGACGTTGACGTTCTGCACACGCTCGACGCGCGTCTGCTGCAGGTGGCGCGAAAGGATCCCGCGGCGGATCGTCAGCCGCTGGTTCGTGATCGTGTAGGTCGTCGTCATGCGGAAGAGGAAGCCGACGAGGATCACGAGCGCGGTGAGCACGGCGAACACGAGGATCGTCGTCGTCCAGGAGAAGCCACTGCCGATGACGGTGATCAACGCGGCAACGGCGGCGCCGGCAGCGGCGCCGAGGACACCTCGGAAGTAGAAGCTGAGCGTGCCGCGCCACGACGGATGCCCGTCGAAGATCACGTGCTCGTTGGGGTGCAGTTCGAGCGCCATGCGGCGAAGCCTAACCGCAGGGCCCGGCGGCACGCCAATGCGCCGCGTGGCGCCCTACTGTGAGGCGCCATGCCGCCGATCGCCCGCGTCGAGCCGCTCACGACTGCCCGCGCGCTGCGTGGGCCGTTCGACTATCGCCTCCCGGCGGGGCTCGCTGACGTCCCGGTCGGGACGCTCCTCGCGGTGCCGTTTGCGGGGCGTGAGCTGCTTGGCGTCGTCGTCGAGCTGGCGGATGCGTCTGCCGTAGCGCCGGACAGACTCGCTGAACCGCGTGCGCGGGTCGAGCCGGCGATTCCGGCCGATCTGGTCGATCTGGCGCGCTGGATCGGCGAGGAGTACTGCTCGACGTTCTCCCGCGCGCTTCAGCTCGTGCTGCCGCCAGGGGCGGGGCGCGCCGCGAGACCGCGGGTGCGTGTGCGGGAGGTGCTCGTGGCGGAGGTGACGGATGCCGGTCGAGCCGCCATCGCGAACGGGGGGTCCGAGCGGCTGACGGAGCGCCAGCGCGGGGTGCTCGCGCGGCTCGCCGCCGACGGGCCGCTGCCCGCGACCGATACCGGCGCCGACCATGGCGGCCTCAGACGCCTCGCAGGTCGCGGGCTGATCGTGTTGGAGCCGCGCGCGCAGCGCCGCCGCCCGCTCGTGCGCGCGGTCGGCGCCCGCAGCCTCCACGCGCCGCAGCTCACCGAGGAGCAGCGTGCGGCGTTGGAGCCGATCCTGGCGGCGCTCGCGGCAGCGCCCGTCAGAGGTACGAATCCTTCGGGGCGCGCAGCGTCGCCGGTCCTGAGTTCAAATCTTGGCGCCCCGATGGAGCAAGCCGCCACCCGCCGCTTCCTGCTCCACGGCGTCACCGGCTCCGGCAAGACCGAGGTCTACCTGCAGGCCGCGGAGGCCGCGCTCGCCGCCGGCAGATCGGTGCTGGTGCTCGTGCCGGAGATCGCGTTGGCGCCGCAGACGGTCGCGCGCTTCCAGGCGCGCTTCGGCGACACGGTCGCCGTGCTGCACTCGCAGCTCGGCCAGGGTGAGCGCTACGACGAGTGGCTCCAGCTCGCCAGCGGCGAGGCGCGCATCGCCGTCGGTCCGCGCTCGGCTGTCTTCGCGCCGCTCGCAGATCTCGGCCTGGTGATCGTCGACGAGGAGCACGAGCCGGCCTACAAGCACGAGGGCGACCCGCGCTACGACGCCCGCCGCGTGGCGGCCTACCGTGCGCAGCAGGCCCAAGCGGTGCTCGTCATGGGCAGCGCGACACCTCGCCCCGAGAGCGTCCACGCGCTCAGACGCATCCGCCTCACGCAGCGCGTCGACGGCCGCCCGCTGCCGCCGATCGAGGTGCTCGACATGCGCGACGCGCGCCATCCGCTGCATCCGACGACGCGCGAGGCGCTCGGCGACGTGCGGCGGGCGGAGCGCAAGGCGATCGTGCTCGTCAACCGCCGCGGCTGGTCGAACTTCCTCTCCTGTCGGTCCTGCGGGCACGTCTGGAGCTGCCCGCAGTGCGACGTCGCGCTCGTGCTGCATCAGCGCGAGGGCGCCATCGCCTGCCACCACTGCGGCCATCGCGAGCGCATCCCGACGACCTGCACGGAGTGCCACTCCTCGTCCGTCGCGCGCCACGGCGCCGGCACCGAGCGGATCGAGACGGAGCTGTTGGAGGCGCTCGGCGACCCCGACTTCCCGATCCTCCGGCTCGACGCCGACACTGCTCGCGGCGGCAAGGGCGCTGTCGCGAGGACGCTGGAGCGCTTCGACCAGGCCCGTGCGGGCGTGCTCGTCGGCACGCAGATGGTCGCGAAGGGCCACGACTTCCCCGATGTGACGCTCGGCGTCGTGCTCGACGCCGACCAGACGCTGCGCTTCCCCGACTTCCGTGCGGAGGAGCGCACGTTCGCGCTCGTCGCGCAGCTCGCCGGACGGGCGGGCCGGGGAGGAAACGGCAACGGCCGCGTCCTCGTGCAGACGCTCTCGCCCGACGCGCCCTCGATCGTGTCGGCCTCCCGTCACGACGCCGACGGCTTCCTCGCCGGCGAGCTGGGCCGCCGCCGCGCCCTCACCTATCCGCCGTTCGCGTCGCTGATCCGCGTCACCTGCTCGGCGGAGGAGGCGGCCGACGCAAACGGAGCCGCAGAGGCGGTGCGCGAGCGAATCTCCGCGCCGGACGCGGTCGTGCTCGGCCCGGCGCCGCTGTTCCGCCTGCGCGGCCGTGAGCGCTCCCAGCTGATCGTGAAGGCGGTCCAGCGGCGCGCGGCGGTGGCCTCGGTCGCTGCCGCCGTCGACGCCGTCGCGAGAACCCCGGTCGGCCGCCGCGCGCAGCTCAGTGCAGACGTCGATCCGCAGTGACGCCGACTAACCTTCCTCCCATGGCCGACGAGCAGACCATTACCGACGAGCACCTCGACGAGGACGAGGAGCACCGCCTCGACCCCGAGGTCGCCGCGCGCCGCCAGGCGGCGCTGCGCTTCGTGCGCCAGTGGGGCGATCCGGTGCTCAAGAGCCGCGCCCGCGAGGTCGACCGCTTCGACGACGACCTGCGCACGCAGATCGAGACGATGGGCCAGATCATGGAGGACTCGCTCGGGATCGGCCTGGCCGCCACGCAGGTCGGCAAGCTCCAGCGCGTGCTCGTGTATCGCGTCGAGCCGGATTCGCCGATCAACGCCGTGGTCAATCCCGAGATCGACTGGTCCGGCGACGAGCTCGCGACGGCCGAGGAGGGCTGCCTGTCGCTGCAGGGCGTGCTCGTGGACGTCGAGCGCCCGGTGTACGTGCGCGTCAGAGCGCAGGACGAGTACGGCGAGCCGATCACGATCGAGGCGTCGGGCCTGGAGGCCCGCGTGCTGCAGCACGAGATCGACCATCTCGACGGCGTGCTGATCCTCGACCGCACGCCGCGCGACCAGCGCAAGGCTGCGCTGCGACTGCTGCGCGAGGCCGCCGAGCAGGCTGCCTGACCCGCGTGCCCGTCCGGACTGTCTATCTCGGGACGTCCGACTTCGCCGCCGCCGTGCTGGAGCGGCTGGCTGATTCGCCGCACAAGCCAGCCCTCGTGGTCACACGGCCCGACCGACCCAAGGGTCGCGGGCGCAAGCTCGAGTCGCCGCCGGTCGCCCACGCTGCGCGCGCGCTGGGGATCGACCTCGCGCAGCCCGAGGACGTCAACGCGGAGGAGGCCCGCGCCCAGATCACCGCAGCCGAGCCCGACGCCGTGGTCGTCTGCGCGTTCGGGGCGCTGCTGAAGGAGCCGCTGCTGTCCGAGCACGACATGCTCAACGTCCATCCGTCGCTGCTGCCCCGCTGGCGCGGCGCGGCGCCGATCGAGCGGGCGATCATGGCCGGCGACGCGGAGACGGGCGTCGGGATCATGCGCCTCACGGCTGGGCTCGACAGCGGGCCGGTGTGCCTGATGGAGCGCGAGCCGATCCTGAATGACGACACGTTCGGGACCCTCTCCACCCGGCTCGCCGACCTCGGCTCGACGCTCCTCCTGCGCGCGCTCGACGAGTCCCCACCGTTCGCCGAGCAGCCCGACGACGGCGTCACCTACGCGGAGAAGATCGTCGCCGAGGACCGCCTGCTCGACCCCGTCGCGCGTTCCGCCGCCGAGCTCGACCGGACCGTCCGCGCCCTCAACCCACACATCGGCGCCCGTCTCGCACTGCCCGACGGCTCCTTCCTCGGCGTCTGGGACGCTCAGCTCACCGCGGCCTCGGCGCTCAGGCCGGGCACCCTGGGCAACGAGGGGGGGAGGCTGGTGCTCGGCTGCGCCGGGAGCTCGGCCCTGGAGTTGACCGTGGTCCAGCCACCCGGCAGAAGACAAATGCCCGCCACCGACTACCTGCGCGGCCACAAACTCTGAGCTGTGTCGTTCCGGGTCCCCTCGGGGGACCCGATCCCGCACAGGTCAGTCGGCCGAGGTCGCCGGCTCCACCGGCACCGCGGCACGGAACCCGGTGAGGCAGCAGACGAACAGCGCGACGACACCGATGGCGTGGGCCCAGCCGGCGTCGGCGAGCGTGAGGAAACCGAGTGTGACGATGAGACAGGCCACGGAGACCCGCGCGAGCAGGCCCACGCGGGAGGCTGACAGCACCCGCACAGGTCCGACCGGCTCGGCCGAGGCCCCGCCGCCTTCCCCCTCATAGCCCAACCGCCCACGCAACGTCAGCGTGAACAGCAACGCCAGCGACGGCACCAGCACCAAGGCGCCCGCCGCGACCGACACCAGCACGGCGACGATCACGTCGTGCGAGGCCGCCGCCTCGGACACCGTCAGGCCCGGCAGCAACTGCGGCTGCTGCGCGATCGCCCAGCCGGCGACGATCGCCGCGACCGCCACCGCCGCGCTGTACCGCGCGGCCTCGTAGCGCCGCAGCCACACGAGCGCCAGCGTTCCGATGCCCGCGAGCCCCGAGACGATCAGCGCCGGGAGCGCGTCCCCGCCCACGAGCGCGTCGTACAGCTCGCGTGCGTCCGAGCGCAGCACCACCAGCCCAAGCACCGCCAGCATCCCCGCAACGACGCCCGCCACGAGCGCCCGCGCACGGAACGCCTGTTCCATCTCGCCGGCATTGCGCCGTACCGCGTCGGCCGCCAGATACACGGCCGACAGGTACGCGCCGAACGCGACGGCGAGCACGCCGACCATCAGCGACAGGCCGCCGGTCCAGCTCGTCCACAGGTCGCCGGCCGCGTTGCCCACGGGCACCTTGCCCGCCGCGATCGCGCCCGCCACGGTCCCGAGTGCGAACGGCGTCAGCACAGAGGCGATCCCGAACACGGTGTCGACCGTCCGCTCCTCGCGTGCCCGCGTCGTGCCGGCACGCAGCGCATATGACGTTCCCCGGAAGATGATTCCGATGGCTGCGATGAACAACGGGATCGACAGCGTCGAAACGATCGAGCCGAACGCGACCGGATAGCACGTCCACATCACGACCAGTACGAAGACGAGCCAGACGTGGTTCGCCTCCCACACCGGTGCCATCGCCTCGTGCGCGTGCTCGCGGACCCGCTCGCCGCGCGCACCGCGACCCGACAACAGCTGCCACAGACCGGCCCCGAAGTCCGCTCCGCCCAGCACGACGTAGAGCGTCAGGCCGGCGAGCGCGAGCAGCAGGGGGACGGTCGAGAGCGACATCGGCGCTACACGCCTCCCGCGGGCGCCGGGCGATCGAGCGGGTCGGGGCCACCCGGCTGCGGATCGTCCTCGCCGCCGAGCGGCGCGTGCGCGAGCCGGCGCAGGATCCACCACACCGCGCCGAGCAGACCGACGTAGACGGCCGCGAGCACGCCGTAGCCGACGGGAATCCCATCCGCGCCCGTGACCGCCTCCTCGGTGCGCATCACCCCGTAGACGACCCACGGCTGGCGCCCGACCTCCGTCACGACCCAGCCGCAGATCAGCGCGACGACCGCCAGCGGCCCGCACACGACGAGCACGCGGTAGAACCAGACCGACTCCGGCAGTCGCTTCCGTCTCCAGCGCACGAACAGCACCAGCGCGCCGACCGCCGCCAGCAGCGTGCCGATCCCGACCATTGCCTGGAATGCGAAGCGGACCACGTTGATCGCGCCGGGCCGGTCGTCCGGCGGCACCGACGTGAGCCCTCTCACCGTTGCGGTCGGGTCGTGGTAGGCCAGCAGCGACAGCAGGTCGGGGATCGCGATCCCGCCCTTGATATCGCCGGTGTCGCTCTCGTACCAGCCGAGGAGGTGCTCGCTCGCGCCCGTCGTTGTGTCCTGCAGTCCCTCGAACGCGGCCAGCTTCACCGGCTGCTGGGTCGCAACCTCGCGCGCCGCCCAGTCGCCGACGAGCAACTGGGCTGGTGCGGCCAGTGCGGCGATCGTCAGCGGGATCGCCAGCGCGGTGCGTTCGTAGCGACCCCAGCGACCTCTCAGCCGACCCCACGCGTACACGCCCGCCAGCAGAAAGCCCACGACGATGTACGCCGCGAAGTACATGTGCACGAGCTCGTGCCAGAAGAAGCGGTTCCCGAACAGCGCGCTCCACGGGTGCACGTCGGTCACCGTGCCGTCGGCCGCCATTCTGAACCCGGTCGGATGGTTCATCCAGCCGTTGACGGCGATCACCATCGCAGCGCCGAGGAAGCCCGTGGCGATGATCGGCAGGCCGCAGAGGAAGTGCATTCGCGGCGACAGGCGATCCCAGCCGTAGACGTAGATCGCGATGAAGATCGCCTCGAGGAAGAAGGCGAAGCCCTCGAGCGCGAACGAGAGCCCGAAGACGCTCCCGAACGTCGCCATGAAGTCCGGCCACAGCATTCCCAGCTCGAACGAGAGGATCGTGCCGGTGACGACCCCGACGGCGAACAGCGCGACCATGATCCGCGTCCAGCGCCGCGCGAGCGTGCGGTAGAGCGGATCGCCGGTGCGCAGGTGCAGCCACTCGACGAACACGACGATCGCCGGGAAGGCGATTCCGAAGCACGTCAACGGGATGTGCACGGCGAACGACATCGCCTGCATCTGCCGAGCCTCGAGCAGATATTCCTGTTGGACCGGTGCCAGCGCAGCGGCGAGCAGGGCGTGCACGGCGCGATCGTATCCCTGCGGTCGAACGGCACGGGGTGACGGCGGACACACTGGCACTGCGACGATGCTCGTCATGGCATCCCGCACCGCCTCCTCCGTCTCGCCCGCCCGCCGTGTCGCGGCAACGGTGTTGCGACGTGTCGAGCGCGAGGGCGCCTACGCCGATCGCGCACTCGCGGCCGAGGCGACGCGCGCCGCGCTCGACGCGCGCGAGCGCGCCTTCGCGACCCAGCTCGCCTACGGCGCGGTACAGCGCCGCCGCACGCTCGACCACGTGATCGCCGCCTGCTCCGGCCGCCCGGTCGACCAACTCGACCAGCCGGTCCGCGATGCATTGCGCCTCGGCGTGCTGCAGCTCCTGTTCCTCGACGGCGTCGCGCCGCACGCCGCCGTCGACCAGAGCGTCGAGCTGGCGAAGACGGCCGGCGGGCCGGCGTTCAAGCTCGTCAACGCGGTTCTGCGGCGCGTCGGGCGGGAAGGACCCGCGCTGCTGGCGGCACTCGGCGACGTGACGCCACATGAGGCGGCCGTGCTCCATTCCGTGCCCGACTGGCTCGCCGAGCTGTGGTGGGACGCGCTCGGCCCCGAGGAGGCCCGCGGGCTGCTGGCGAGCGTGAACGAACCGGCCGAGAGCGCGCTGCGCGTCAACACGCTCGTGGCGGATCCAGCCGCCGTGCGGGCGGAGCTGGGGGAGCGCGGTGTGGAGACACGCTCGGCGCCGGCCGTCTTCGATGGCGGCGGCGAGATCCCAGAGGGCCTCCTCGTCGACGGTCCGTTCGACCCCAGCACCGACCCGCTGTGGAATGCCGGCGCGCTCGTCGCGCAGTCGCGGGCGGCGATCAGCGCCGCGCTCCTGCTGGTGCCCGAGCCCGGCATGCGCGTGCTCGACCTGTGCGCCGCACCCGGCGGCAAGGCGACCCATCTCGCCGCCTTGGTGGGCGACACGGGAGAGGTGGTGGCGGTCGAGCGCAACCCCAGACGCGCCGAGGCGCTGCGGCGGACCGTCGCGCGTCTGCGCGCCGACTCGATCGTCAGCGTGGAGACCGGCGACGCCGCCGCCCCCCGCAACGACGGCCCGTTCGACGCCGTCCTCGTCGACCCGCCCTGCAGCGGGCTCGGCACGCTCCAGGGCCGGCCCGACCTGCGCTGGCGCGTGAGACCGGAGGCGATCGGCGAGCTGGCGGAGCTGCAGCTGCGGATCCTCACGGCGGGCGGGGCCGCGCTGCGCGCCGGCGGGACGCTCGTGTACGCCACCTGCACGATCTCGCCGCAGGAGAACGAGCAGGTCGTCGAGCGCTTCGTCGCGGGCCACCCCGACTTCGCGCTCGACGGGCGAACGCTCCAGCTCCTTCCGCATCGGGACCACACAGACGGCTTCTTCTTCGCCCGCCTGCGCCGCGCAGTCTGATAAGACGCTCCTATGCGGATGGCGGTGGGGTCATGAGCGAGCAGAAGGTCGACCTCGGCCCTGAGTGCCCCGGCTGCCACGAGCCATGGCTGCGCCCGACGACGATGCCCGGCCGATACCGCTGCGTCTACTGCCTGCGCCGCTACGAGCTGACCTCCGTGTGCCCGGACTGCGGCGAGCACTCGACGATCGTGCGCATGTCCAGCACCGCGGTGCTGACCTGCAACCACTGCAGAGCTTCGATGTTGATGCAGGTCTGACGGCTGACCGTCTCGGTGCCTGCCGTCCCGCCGGCACATCGGCGACACTTCGCGGCGGCATGACCGCCCGGGCGCACGAACTGCTGCAGGCCACCCGCATCGCCCCATCGATCCTGTCGGCCGACTTCGCACGCCTCGGCGCGCAGGTTGGCGTCGTGATGGAGGCGGGCGCACGGGTGGTCCACGTCGACGTGATGGACGGCCACTTCGTGCCGCCGATCACGATCGGGCCGCTGATCGTCTCCGCGCTTGCGGATCAGGTCCACCAGGGCGGCGGCATGCTCGACGTCCACCTGATGATCGAGCGGCCAGAGCGTCAGGTCAGCGAGTTCGCAAGAGCCGGCGCCGACTCGATCACCGTCCACGCCGAGGCGACGCCGCACCTCCATCGCACGCTCCAGGCGATCAAGGAGGCCGGCTGCGCGGCGGGCGCGGCCGTCAACCCCGGCACGCCGGCAACACAGCTCGCCGAGGTCGCCGACAACCTCGACCTCGCCCTCTGCATGTCGGTGAACCCTGGCTGGGGCGGCCAGCCGTTCATCGGCGCCTCGCTCGACAAGCTGGCGCGCCTGCGCACAGCCCTGCCGGGCCACGTCGCGATCGAGGTTGACGGCGGCGTCGATCCGACCACGGCTGGACCATGCGCCGAACAGGGCGCTAGTCTGCTGGTCGCCGGGTCCGCCATCTTCGGCGCCGCAGATCCGGCCGCGGCCTACGCGGCGATCGCCCAGGCCGCCGGCGCCACATAGCGCGCGCGGCGGGACCGTCCCCACGCACGCGCGATCGAGCTTCGCGCAGAGAGCGAAAGGACCCCCCCGTGACCGCCATCCCGATCGTCACCGCTGTTCAGCTGCGCCGTCGCTTCGGTGAGGGCGAGGCCGCCGTCGACGCGCTCGACGGCGTCTCGCTCGAGCTGCCGGCCGGCGCCTTCACCGCCATCATGGGCCCGTCCGGCTCCGGCAAGTCGACGCTCATGCACGTGCTCGCCGGTCTCGACAAGCCGACCTCGGGCACCGCGACGATCGACGGGGTGGACCTCGGCACGCTCGACGACAAGAAGCTCACGGAGCTGCGCCGCGACAAGGTCGGCTTCATCTTCCAGTCGTTCAATCTGCTCCCGGTGCTTACCGCCCAGGAGAACATCGAGCTGCCGCTGAAGATCGCCGGCCGTGACGTCGACGAGCAATGGCGCGACCAGATTGTGCAGACCGTGCACATCGGCGACCGCCTCACGCACCATCCATCGGAGCTGTCCGGCGGCCAGCAGCAGCGCGTCGCCGTGGCGCGGGCGCTGATCAGCAAGCCCGCGGTTGTGTTCGCCGACGAGCCCACAGGCAACCTCGACTCGTCGTCGAGCGCCGAGGTCCTGAACCTGCTGCGCCAGTCGGTCGACCAGCTCGGCCAGACGGTCGTGATGGTCACCCATGACGCGAACGCCGCGGCGATCGCCGACCGCATCGTCGTCCTCGCCGACGGCAAGATCGTGCACGACGGTGCGGCCGGCACGGCCGACGAGGTGCACGATCTCATGCGGACGGTGGCTTGATGCTGGCATCAACGAATCTCATGGAAGCGAGCATCTGATGCTGGCGCTGTCACTGCGCGGCATCGCCACCCGCAAGCTGCGCACCGCACTCACCGCGTTCGCCGTCGTCCTCGGCGTCGCGCTCGTGTCGGGCACGTACATGCTCACCGACACGATCAACAGCTCGTTCGACGAGGTCTTCCAGACGGCGAACCGCAACGTCGACGTCGCGATCACGCCGACGAGAATCTTCGGCAGCGACAACGAAGGCAACGCCGTCACGCCGAACCCGCTCCCGGCCTCGCTGCTGGAGCAGGTCCGCCGCGTGCCCGGCGTCGCGCTCGCGGCCGGCTCGGTCTTCGAGATGGGCCAAATCTACGACAAGGACGACGACCCGCTGATCACGACCGGCGCGCCGATGTTCATCTCGGACACGTCGCCGAGACGCTTCGACCCGTTTGTCTACGTCGACGGGCACCGCCCGATCGGCCCGCGTGAGGTCGCGCTCGACAAGTTCAGCGCCGACAAGGCCGGCTACGAGCTCGGCGACACGGTCAGACTGTCGGGCGACGGGCCACAGGAGGCCTTCAGACTCGCCGGCATCGCCAAGTTCGGCGAGGCCGACTCGCTCGGCGGGGCCGCCGTCGCCATCGTCACGCCGCCGGTCGCGCAGCGCCTGCTCAACCTGCACGACGAGTTCACGACGATCCAGGTCGCCGCCGAGCCGGGCACGCGGCCGACCGAGCTCGCGACGGCGATCCGCGCCGTCGTGCCGGCGAGAGTTGCGACCGTTCGGACCGGTGAGCAACAGGCCGCGTCTGACTCGCAGGACATCAAGGACAACCTCGGGTTCCTGCGTACTTTCCTGTTCGTCTTCGCCGGGATCGCGCTGTTCGTCGGCGCCTTCCTGATTGCCAACACGTTCTCGATCACGGTCGCTCAGCGCGTGCGCGAGTTCGCGCTGCTGCGGATGATCGGCGCGAATCGCCGCCAGGTGCTGCGCGCCGTCGTCGGCGAGGCGTTCCTGATCGGATTCGTCGGCGCGGTCGTCGGCTTCCTGGCGGGTTTCGCCATCGCACCGGGGCTCAAGGCACTGTTCAAGCTGTTCGGCGCTGACTTTCCGGCGACCGGGATCGTGCTGCTGCCACGCACGGTGATCGTCTCGCTGCTGCTGGGCACGGTCATCACGCTCGTCTCGGCGTTGGCGCCCGCGCTGCGCGCCACGCGCGTGCCGCCGATTGCAGCCCTGCAGGAGGCTGCCGCGCTGCCGCGGGGCCGCGGGGCGCGCTGGCGCACGCCGCTGGCGGCGGCGGTTGCGCTGCTCGGCGTCGTGATCCTCTGTCTTGGGCTGTTCGGCTCGGCGTCGGGCGGCGACGCGGCCGCACTCGTCGGCATCGGCGCAGCCGTCGTCTTCATCGGCGTCGGCCTGCTCGCATCGCACGTCGTGCGCCCGCTGTCGTTGGCGGTCGGGCTGCCGCTCGAGCGCCTGCGCGGCGTGAGCGGGCGGCTCGCGCGCGAGAACGCCTCGCGCAATCCACGCCGCACGGCGTCGACCTCAGCGGCGCTGATGATCGGCGTCGCACTGGTTGCCTTCATGACGATCTTCGCCGCCGGCCTGAAGGCCTCGATCGCCGACGCGGTCGACCTCGGCCTGAAGGGCCAGTTGATTGCGCAGACGACGAACTTCTCGCCGACGCCGGCTGCGGCGCGCAGCGTGCTTGCGTCGGTGGACGGCGTCGAAACGGTCTCGGGTGTGCGCTTCACGAAGGCGATCGTCGCCGGTGAGGGCAGACCGAACGTCACCGGAGTCGACCCGCAGACGGTCGGCGACGTCTTCAACGTCGACTGGGTCGACGGCTCGGCCGCAACCCTGCGCCAGCTCGGACCCGGCGAGGTGCTGCTGTCGAAGAGATGGTCGGAGGACCACGACCGCGGCGTCGGCGACACGCTGCGCGTGACCACGCCGACCAACACGAGACTGACCGCGAAGGTGATCGGCGTCTATGACGACGACGCGAACCTGCTCGGGGCGCTCACGTTCTCGAACGCAGTGCTCGCGACGGCCTTCAACGTCAGAGGCGACGCCTTCCTGATGGCGGCGACGGAGCCGGGCCTCGACGTCGATGCGGTTAAGGAGCGCGCCGACAGAGTCGTCAGTGCCGCCTTCCCGAGCGTCGAGGTGCTGACCAAGGACGAGTTTGTCGAGAGACAGGAAGGCCAGGTCAACCAACTCCTCGCGCTGATCTATGTGCTGCTCGCGCTCGCGCTGCTGATCGCCCTGTTCGGGATCGTCAACACGTTGTTCCTGACGATCCACGAGCGCACGCGCGAGCTGGGGATGCTTCGTGCGATCGGCACATCGCGCCGGCAGGTCAAGCGGATGGTGCGCTACGAGGCCGTCATCACGGCGATGATCGGCGCGGTCCTCGGCGTCGTACTCGGCGCGATCTTCGCCGTGCTCGTGACGATCCCGCTCAGGAGCGAAGGCTTCAAGATCTCGATCCCATTCGCACAGCTCGTGCTGCTGTTGTTCGTCGCCGCGATCTTCGGCGTCATCGCCGCGATCTGGCCGGCCCGCCGCGCGGCAAAGCTCGACGTGTTGAACGCGCTCGCCTACGAGTAGCTGACGGCCGACGGCCCGCTCAGGCGGGCCGGCGGTACAACCCGAACAGCAGACAGCTGAGCAGGAACGCCGCCCCGAAGTAGCCGGTCTCGACGCGCAGCACCTCGTCGTTCACGATCGGCGAGACCATCCAGGCGACGAACAGCGCGGCGCTGAGCAGCCACGCTGCCGCCGCCAGCCCAACGCGGCGGCGTGCAAGGGCGGCTTGGTTCAACGTCCCCGCGATCAGGTGGAAGCCCATCCCGATCGCGACGAGCGCGAGCCCGCCGCGCTCGTACGTGAAGCCCTTGTCTCCGAGGAACGTGCTCATCACCCACGGGCCGATCGCCAGCAGTCCGAGCGCGCACGCGCCCGCAAACCCGGCGATTGCGAGCACCGTGACGCGGATCGCCTTTGCGAACTCCTCGCCGCTCTCGCGCGCCTCGAGCCCGGCGAGGTGGGGAAGGATCGACGTCTGGATCGCCTGGAACAGTTGCAGCGGTGCGCGCACGATCAGCAGCACGTTGAAGACGAAGCCGGCGAGCGCCTCGCCGGAGGAGGCGTTGACGATCAGCACCGCCGCGTTCATCAACGTCTGCTCGGCGAGCATGATTGCGAACACCGCGACGGCGAAGCGTGCGCCGTGGTGGATCGTCAGGTCGGCGACGGCCTCCTCGATCTCGGCGTGCGCCGGGCCCTCCATGCCGGCGTCGAGGACCGGCGCGTCGTGGAGCGCTTCCGCGCGCGCCACCGCCGCCGCTTCGGTCTCGTCGCCGCCCCGTCGCATGAGCGTCAGCGCGAACGGCACCACCATCAGCGACACGAACGGCGCCACCGCCATGCCGATCGCGATCGCCGACTGGCCGTGCGTGATGCCGATCGCCGCAGCGAACGCGAACAGGAAGCGCGACGTCGACTCCAGCAGCACGAGGCTGCCGTACAACCCGAACCGCTGGTGCCCGGCCAGCCAGCCGCGCGCGAAGTAGCTGCCGGCGTAGGCGAGCACGCCGACGACGGTCATCCAATACAGCGCGCTCGACCCGTCGTAGAGGTGATCCGTGATCTGTGGCCGCAGCGCGAGCGCGATCACCAGGAACACCAGCGCGAAGCTCGCCTGGATCGTCGCCGGCACCCGCAGCGGATGGCCCTCCAGCCCGCGCGCCCGGCGTTCGGCGATCGTGCGCGAGAGCAACTGCTCGATCGGCCGGTAGATCACCGACAGGATCACGAACATGACCGACCACATCAGCGAGATGCGGCCGTACGCCTCGCTGCCAAGCGAGCGGCTCGCGAGCGCGAGGTACAGGAACGAGAAGATGCCGGTCGACGCGATCCCGATCGTCAGGATGCGCGCGCCGGAGCCGTAGGAGCGTCCGCTTCTACCGCCAGCCGGCGGCGCCCCCGCGTCGTCTGTCGTCTCGCTAGGAGCCGAGCCGGACAAGCAGCATCGTCCACGGGAAGGGCGAGCGCTTCTCGACGACCTCGCCGTGCTGCGAGAGGAGTCGCACGAAGGAGCGCTTCGACCAGTGGTTGACGTGCCCGGGGGTGTTGCCGAGGTCGGCAAGGTAAGCACCGCGCGCCATGTTGAGACCGCGCCACAGCGGCTCGCGGGGGACGGAGACGAGCAGGTGGCGTCTGGCGACGCGCGCCATCTCCGCAACGGTGTGCGCGGGATCGGGCACGTGCTCGAGCACCTCGATCGCGCAAGCAGCATCGAACTCGTTGTCGGCGAACGGCATGTTCTCGGCCAGCATCGTGCGGTACTCGAGGTTCGGCCGCTGGCGCGTCTGCCACTCGGCCTTCAGCTTCTCGTCGTCGAGGTCGATCCCGACGATCCGCCGCTCGCCGAGCTGCTGCGCCCACTGGTGCGTCAGCACGCCCTCGCCGCAGCCGACGTCGAGCACCGACTCGGGCGCGGCCTGCGCGAACAGCTCCGCCAGCGTGCGCTCGAAGCCGTGCATGAGTCGCCGGACGACGGGATTCGTCGAGCCGTACTTGTCGAACGTGTTGCCAGTGGGGACTTCCTCCACCGACGGCGTCGTCGCGCTCATACCTCGATCGTCTCCCGCTGCTCGCGCTGCTTGTCGTTGCCAGGTTCGTAATGGGACGGCGGGATCCCGAGCGCCAGCTCGATCCGCCGCACGCGCTCGAACGTGCGCTGCGAGAGCGTGCGCTGCGCCGCCAGCAGGTCCCCGATCACGCCGAGTGCGCCGAGCAGCATCGCAGCAATGAACAGCACCGCGCCGAGGATCAGTGACTGCACGTGTCCGGCGCCCTCGCCGCCGACGAAGGCGACGAAGAAGCGGATCCACACCGCGGCGGCCAGCACACCGATCACGACGGCGGCGCCCCAGAAGACCTTCAGCGGCTCGTACTGCGCGTAGATGCGGAAGATCGAGATGCCGTTGCGGCGCACGTAGGCGCCCATCGACGGGAACAGGCGCGACTCGCGCGTCTTCTCATTCGTGCGGATCGGGACGTGGTCGACCGCGACGAGCAGCTTGCCGGCCTGGATGATCGTCTCGAGCGTGTAGGTGAATCTGGAGACGACCTGCATCTGCAGCGCGGCCTCGCGGTTGTAGGCGCGGAAGCCGGAGGTGGTGTCGGGGACGTCCGTCGAGGACGCCTGGCGCACGACCCACGAGCCGAGCTTCTGCAGCAGCTTCTTCAGCGGCGAGAAGTGTTCGATCGTCTCGACCTGGCGGTCGCCGACGACCATGTCGGCCTCGCCAGCCACGATCGGCGCGACGAGCTTCGGGATGTCGCGGCCGTCGTACTGGTTGTCGGCGTCGGTGTTGACGACCACGTCGGCGCCGAGCTTCAGCGCGGCGTCGAGCCCCGCCTGGAAGCCGGCCGCGAGCCCCTTGTTGTTCGTCAGCTTGACGATGTGGTCGACGCCGTTCGCGCGCGCGACTTCGATCGTCCGGTCGCTGGAGCCGTCGTCGATCACGAGCCACTCGACCGCGTCGAAGCCCGGGACCTCGCGCGGCAGGTCGGCGAGCGTCAGCGGGAGCGTCTGCTCCTCGTTGAAACAGGGGATCTGGATGATCAGCTTCATGTCGTAGACTCGCGCCGCAGTATTCCATGCGCCGCCCCGATCGCACGACCCTCGCGCTCGCCGGCGTGCTGCTCGGAGCGCTCGCGCTCCGCCTGTGGGGAATCCGCAGTGGACTGCCGTTCTCCTACAACATCGACGAGGAGAGACACTTCGTCCCCGTCGCGGTCCGGTTCTTCGATGCCGGCCTCAATCCGGGCTACTTCCTCAATCCGCCCGGATACAGCGAGCTGCTGTACGCAATCTACGCCGTCTGGTTCGGCGGCCGCGACGCCGTAGCCCACGCCTACGCGACCGACCCGTCCGAGGTCTTCCTGGTGGCGCGGGTGACCGTCGCGCTGCTCGGCACGGTCGCCGTCTGGCTGCTGTACATGGCGGGCGCACGCTTCTTCGACCGCCGCGTCGGCCTGCTGGCTGCCGCGCTCGGCGCGGTGGCGTTCCTGCCGGTCTTCTACAGCCACCTCGCCCTCAATGACGTGCCGGCGACGGCGCCCGCGACGCTTGCGCTGCTGGGCGCTGCGCTGATCCTGCGAGGCGGCGGCACGCGCGCGGCACTGATGGGCGGTCTCGGGGTCGGCCTGGCCGCCGGCACGAAGTACACGGCCGGGATCGTCCTGCTCCCGCTGCTGACGGCGATCCTCGTGACCGCCCACGAGCGGCGCGAGCCGCTGCTGCGCGCGCTCGTCGTCCCGGCCGCCGCGGCCTGCGCCGCCGCGCTCGGCGGCTTCCTCGTCGCGAACCCCTACGCGCTGCTCGACTTCGACACGTTCCACGCCGGCGTCGCGAGACAGCGCAGACTCGCGGGCGGCGAGGAGCTCGCGAAGCTCGGCCTGACCCAGCGCAGCGGGGTTCTCTACTACCTGTGGTCGCTGACCTGGGGGCTGGGTTGGATTCCCGCGCTCGCAGCCCTCGGCGGTGCGATTCGCCTGCTGCTGCGCGACCGGCAGCTCGCGCTCGTGCTGCTGCCCGCGCCTGTGCTGTTCGTCCTCTTCATGGGCCTGCAGGAGCGTTACTTCGGGCGCTGGCTGCTGCCCGTGCTGCCGATTGCGATGCTGCTGGCGGCGTACGGGGGGATGGCGCTTGCGCGCACGATCGCTGCGCGCGCGCCCCGGCTCGCGCTCCCGGTCGCCGCGCTCGTCGCGGTGCTCCTTCTCGCGCAGGGCCTGGCGCACTCCTTCCACGTCGATCGCGTGCTCGCCCAGCCGGATACGCGCGGCAGCGCGCGCACGTGGTTGCTTGCGAACGTGCCGGCGGGCACAAGAGTCGTGATCGAGCCGTTCGTGCCTGCGCGCTGGCTGGAGGACCCGGACCGCGCGCACCCCGCCACTCCGGCCGGCACGCGCTGGCGCCTGTGGAACACCACCCGCGCGGACGTCGACGACGCCGGAAATCCGCTGCCCGCCGGCCGCACGCGTTTCGTCAAGGTCGACAAGTACGAGCGCACGCTGCGCCCCGCGCTGCTCGACGAGTACGTCGCCAGGGGCTACTGCTGGGTCGTCACCGGCTCAACCCAGTTCGGGCGCGCCTTCGCGCAGCCGGATCAGGTTCCTCAGGCGATCGCCTACTACGCCGCGCTCGACCGCCGCGGCGAGGTCGCAGCCCGCTTCAGCCCCTACCGCGAGGGCGCGACGCCGCCGGCGTTCAACTTCGACTGGTCGTTTGACTACTACCCGCTCGCTTACGCGCGTCCGGGCCCCGAGATCGTCGTCCATCGCCTGCGCGGCGGAAGCTGCACCTGAGTCGCCGCGTATCCTCAAGGCGGATGCCCCTCCGCACCGACACCGACCGGCTCCACCTCGCCCGCACGCTCGAGCTCGCCGTGCAGGGGCAGGGCCGCGTGAGTCCGAACCCGCTCGTCGGCGCCGTGATCGCGCGCGACGGCGAGGTGCTGGGGGAGGGCTGGCACGCCGCTTACGGCGGGCCGCACGCCGAGGTCGAGGCGCTGCAAGCCGCCGCCGGCGCGGACTTCGCCGACGCCACGCTCTACGTCTCGCTCGAACCGTGTTGCCACACCGGTAAGCAGCCGCCGTGTACCGACGCGATCGTCGCGTCCGGTCTGCGCCGCGTCGTCGTCGCCTCCGACGATCCGACCGAGAAGGCCTCCGGGCGCGGGCTCGGGATCCTGCGCGACGAGGGGATCGACGTCGTGCTGGCCGACGGCGAGTTGGCCACCCGCGCACGCCTGCTCAACCAGCCGTTCCGTAAGCACGCGCGCACTGGGCGCCCGTGGATCCTGTTCAAGTCGGCGATGACGCTCGACGGCAAGGTCGCCACGCGTGCGGGGGACTCGAAGTGGATCTCCTCCGAGGAGAGCCGCCGCCGCGCTCACCGCTGGCGTGCCGAGTGCGACGCGGTCGCGGTCGGGATCGGGACCGCGCTCGCCGACGATCCGCAGCTGACGGCGCGCATCGAGGGCGTCGCGCACCAGCCGCGGCGCGTCGTCTTCGACGCGACCGCCCGCCTGCCGCTCGACTCGCAGCTCGTCGCGGCGGCGTCCGAGATCCCGCTGACGGTCGTCGTCTCGCGTGCGGCACCGCGCGCCGCCACCGACGCGCTCGAGACGCACGGCGCCGAGGTGATCGTCGCGACCGGCGAGCACGAGCAGGCGCGTGTCTGCTCGGCGCTCGACCAGCTCGGCGCGGCGGGCATCGGCTCGATCCTGCTGGAGGGCGGCCCGAGGCTGGCCGGCGCTTTCTTCGATGCCGGCGAGATCGACGAACTGCGGCTGTTCCTCGCACCGCTCGTGCTGGGCGGGCGCACCGCCCGCGACCCGCTCGAGGGCGAGGGCGTCGAGACGATCGCGGAGGCGCTGCGCGCGCTGACGCTCGAGTGCGACCGCGTGGGGGACGACCTGCTCGTCTCGGCGCGGCTGCGGGAGTGGTGATGTTCACCGGGCTGGTGCAGGAGCTTGGAACGGTGACCTCAGTCGAGCCGAGCGCCGACGGCGTCCGTCTCACGGTCGCCGCGCCGCTCGCCGCAGAGCTCGCACCAGGCGACTCGGTTGCCGTCAACGGCGTCTGCCTCACGGCCGTCGATCCCGACGCCGGCCAGTTCGCCGCCGACGTCATGAACGAGACGCTGCGCCGCTCCTCGCTCGCCGACGCGGCGCCGGGAGCCCAGGTGAACCTCGAGCTGCCACTGCGCGCGCAGGACCGCCTCGGCGGCCACGTCGTGCAGGGCCACGTCGACGGCCTCGGCAGGGTCGCCGACGTCGAGCCCGACGGCTTCGCTCGCCGCATCCGCGTCGCCGCGGCGTCCGATCTGCTGCGATACGTGGTCGAGAAGGGCTCGATCGCGATCGACGGCGTCAGCCTCACGGTCGCCGCGGTCGATGACGAGTCCCTGACCGTCTCCCTGATCCCCGAGACCCTGGAGCGCACCAACCTCGGCGTTGCCGAGCCGGGCGCTACCGTCAACCTGGAGGTAGACGTGCTCGCGAAATACGTCGAGAAGCTGGTGGCACGATGAGCGCCGAGACGCAGACGCACTTCGCGACCGTCGAGGAGGCGATCGAGGACATCCGCCAGGGCAAGATGGTCGTCGTCTGCGACGACGAGGATCGCGAGAACGAGGGCGACCTCACGCTCGCCGCGCAGTTCGCGACGCCCGAGGCAATCAACTTCATGGCGAAGGAGGGACGGGGGCTGATCTGCCTCGCTTTGACCCCCGATCGCTGTGACGAGCTTGGCCTCGACCTGATGGCGGCCAAGAACGAGTCGCCGTTCGAGACCGCCTTCACCGTCTCGATCGAGGCGCGCGAGGGCGTCACGACCGGCATCTCCGCGCACGACCGCGCGCACACGATCCAGGTCGCGATCGATCCCGGCGCGCGTCCGCGCGACGTCGTTCAGCCAGGGCACGTCTTCCCGCTCAAGGCCAAGCCGGGCGGCGTGCTCGAGCGCGTCGGTCAGACGGAGGCGGCGGTCGATCTGGCGCGCCTTGCGGGCCTCAATCCGTCCGGCGTGATCTGCGAGATCATGAACGACGACGGGACGATGGCGCGCGTCGACGACCTCGTCGGCTACTGCGCGCAGCACGACCTGAAGATGATCACGGTCGCCGATCTCGTCGCCTACCGGCGCCGGCACGACAAGCTCGTCGAGCGCGTCGTCTCGACGCGCCTGCCGACCGCCTTCGGCGACTTCGAGGTCGTCGGCTACCGCTCGCTCGTCGACGACAAGCACCACGTCGCGATGGTCAAGGGCGACGTCGCGAGCGCCGAGGACGTGCTCGTGCGCGTGCACTCGGAGTGCCTCACCGGTGACGTCTTCCACTCACTGCGCTGCGACTGCGGCGAACAGCTCGAGTCGGCGCTCGCGATGATCGAGGAACACGGCAGCGGCGTGCTGCTCTACCTCGCGCAGGAGGGCCGCGGGATCGGCCTGCTGAACAAGCTGAAGGCATACAAGCTGCAGGAGGAGGGGCTCGACACGGTCGACGCGAACCTCAAGCTCGGCCTGCCGGCCGACCTGCGCGACTACGGCATCGGGGCGCAGATCCTCACCGACCTCGGGCTGACCTCGATCCGCATCCTCACGAACAACCCGAAGAAGATCATCGGGCTGGAGGGCTACGGGCTGTCGGTCACCGGCCAGGTGCCGATCCAGCCGACGCCGAACCCGCACAACGAGGCGTACCTGCGCGCCAAGCGCGACCGGATGGGCCACACGCTCCACCACCAGGGACTGCCGCTCGACGAGGAGATGCTGCTCAACGAGCAGCGCGGCGACCGCGAGGCGGAAGGGGGAACGGATGCCTGAGCAGCGCTTCGCGCTCGTCGTCGGGCGCTTCTACACGGAGCTGGCGGAGCGGCTCGTCGCCGGCGCGACCGAGGCGCTCCAGCCGCACGGCGAGATCGACGTCTACGACGTCCCGGGGGCGTTCGAGCTGCCGCTCGCCGCCAAGTACGCCGCCGAGTCGGGCAGATACGCCGCCGTCGTGGCGCTCGGCGCCGTGATCCGCGGCGAGACCGACCACTACGACTACGTCTGCGGCGAGGCCGCGCGCGGGGTCCAGCAGGTCCAGCTGCTCACCGGCGTCCCGGTCGGCTTCGGCGTCCTGACGGTCGACTCGATGGAGCAGGCGCTCGCGCGTGTCCAGGGCGGCGGCAAGCGCGACTCCGGCGCCCACGCGGCGGAGGCGGTGCTCGCGTCGCTCGAGATCAAGGACGCGCTGAGCAGACGTCCCCGCGCGGCCGGCTTCTCGGTCTCCTGAGCGCGCCGCGCTCGCACGCTGACCCTGCGTATACTGCCCGAGCCATGCCAAAGGTCTGCCACGTCTGCAACAAGGGTCCCGCGTTCGGCCAGAGCCGCAGCCACTCGATGGTTGCCACGAAGCGGCGCTTCGATCCCAATCTCCAGCGCGTTCGCGTCGATGTCGGCGGAACCGCCAAGCGCGTCTACGTCTGCACGCGCTGCCTGAAGGCCGGCAAGGTCACCAAGGCGTAGGCAGGTTCGGGCCGTCGAGCCCGACTGTTCATCGCCCAGCCTGTCGTTCGTCGCCCTCAGGCGCTACGGTCTCCCGCGCCCGTGTCCGATCCCAGCCTTCTCCGTTTCCGCGCCGCCGTCGAGGGTGCGCTCGCCCAGCTCGAGGCGCGCCGCGACGAGGTCAACGAGCTGAATGTCTTTCCGGTCGCCGATGGCGACACCGGCGACAACATGGCCCTCACGCTGCGTGCCGTGCTGCAGGAGCTCGACCGCCTGGCCGCCGCTGCCGAGGAGAGCACGATCGACGAGATCGGCCGCGACGAGATCGTCAGATCGGTCGCGCGCGCGGCGCTGCTCGGCGCACGCGGCAACTCCGGCGTGATCCTCTCGCAGCTCATCCGCGGCGCCGCCGAGGAGCTGGCGAGCCGGCCCGGCGAGCTGGTCGACCCGGTCCTGATCGGCGCGGCGATGGCGCGCGCCGCCGAGCAGGCGTATGGCTCGGTGCGCGAGCCGGCGGAGGGGACGATCCTCACCGTCGTGCGCGAGATGGCGAGCCGCATCGCGACCGAGCTGGCGCACATGGGCGAGACGCGCCTCGACGGCGACACAACCGACGCGCATCAGGACGCACTGATCGCCGAGGTGCTGGAACGCGCGCTGGAGACGGGCATGCAGTCGGTCGAGCGCGGACCCGAACTGCTGCCGGTCCTGCGCGAGGCAGGCGTCGTCGACGCCGGCGGCTACGGGCTCACGGTCCTGTTCGCCGGCGTGATCGCCGCGTTGCGCGGCAGCGAGCCGCCCGAGGTCGCCCACCACCGCGCTGCCCGCGTGACGCACCCGCAGCACGAGTCCTCGACTCACCGCTACTGCACGAACTTCGCCGTCACCGGCACTGACCTCAAGCCGCGCGGCTTCATCGAGGCGCTCGAGCAGATCGGCGACTCGGTCCTCGTCGTCGGCGACGAGACGACCTTGAAGGTCCACGTCCACACCGACGATCCCGACGCGGCGACCGCCCTGTTCGACGGCGCCGGGACGCTCTCGCATCTCGACGTGGCCGACATGCACCAGCAGGTGGAGGAACGGTCGGAGCGGCTCGCCGCGAGCGCTCCGGCGGCAAACGGATCCGCCGTCACGGCCGCCTCAGGCGCGCTCGCCGTCGTCTCCGGCGACGGAATCCGCGGGCTCTACGAGAGCTTTGGCTTCCACACGCTCGACGGCGGGGCGACGCTCAATCCGTCCACGTACGACCTGCTCGCCGGCATCCACGCCGTCCCCGCCGAGGAGGTGATCGTGCTGCCGAACAGCTCGAACGTCTTCATGGCGGCCGAGCGCGCGGCCGAGCTGTCGGAGAAGCAGGTGCACGTCGTGCGTTCTCGCTCCCAGCAGGCCGGCCTCGCAGCGGCGATCGCCTTCGACTCCTCGCGCGACGGGACTGCCAACGCCGCCGCGCTGACCGACGCGCTCGACCGTGTCAGAACCGGCGCCGTCGCACCCGCCGCCCGCGACGACGCCGGCGGCCGCTTCCGCGCCGGCGAGGCCGTCGGCTTCGTCGGCGACGAGCTGGTCGCCTGGGGCGCACCCGAGGAAACGCTGCGCTCCGTCCTCGCCACGCTCGCGGACGACGCCGAGTTGGTCACGTGCCTCAGCGGCGACGGCGCCCCCCTCGGTGACGCCGAGATCACGGCGCTCCACGACGGCAGCCCCGCCGAGCTCGAGCTCACCCAAGGTGGGCAGCCCGCCTACTGGTGGCTGATCAGCGCCGAGTAGTCCGAGCACCGCGAATCTGAGTCGGTCCCACCGACCACAAATCGCGCTCCTCCCGCCGACCGCTCCGCCGGGCATAGTTGAGGCGCCGATGGCCACCCCCTCGATGCCCATGCAGTTCGCCAGCGCCGAGCCCTTCGAGCACGCCCAGCTCACAGGAGCGCCGGTCCGCCTCCCGCGCCCGAGCCGCCTCCAAGCGCCGCTCCCCGCACAAGACCTCGGCCCGAGAGCCGCTAGAGCGCTCGAGACGCTCGGCCTCCACACCGTCGGCGACCTCCTGGAGCACCTGCCCCGCGCGCGCGGCGAGGCCCGCACCGTCGCGACCCTCCTGCACGGCGAGACCGCCACCGTTCTTGTGGAGGTCCGCAAGATCGACACGCGCACGGTGCGCCGCCGCGGGATGAAGCCGCGCGTCGTGGCGACCGTCGCCGACGGGACCGGTTCGATGGAGGTCTCGTTCTTCAACCAGCCGTGGCTTGCGCAGCGCTACCCGCCCGGCACGCGGCTGTTGTTGACGGTGCGCACCGACCCGAGAGGCCGCGTCTCCGTCACCGCGCACGCCCCGACCGACCTGCAGGTCGCCTCCGAGGGGCAGGTCGCCCAATATCCCGCGAGCGAGGGGATCGACTCGACGCGCATCCTCGCGCTGATGCGCGAGCACCGCGACGCGATCGCCGACACGTTCGAGCCGCTGCCGGCGCGGCTGCGCGCGCAGGAGCGGCTGCCGGATCGCCCCGCGGCCCTCACGGCGCTGCATTTCCCGCAGGACGAGCAGGATCCGCTCGGCGGCCGCCGCCGGCTCGCGTTCGACGAGCTGCTGCTCGTCCAGCTCGCGCTGCTGCGCCGTCGCGCACGGCGCGAGCAGGCAGCCGCCGCGCCGCCGCTCGACGGTCCGCGCGAGCTGACCGCGCGCTGGCTCGAGGACGGCCTGCCGTTCCCGCTCACGGGCGACCAGGCCAACGCACTCGAGGACATCGACCACGACCTCGCCCAAGCCCACCCGATGCAGCGGCTGCTGATGGGGGAGGTCGGGTCCGGCAAGACCGTCGTCGCCCTCTTCGCACTGCTGCGCGCCGTCGAGCAGTCGTGGCAGGGAGCGCTGATGGCGCCGACCGAGACGCTTGCCGAACAGCACTTCGCGACGATCCAGGCGCTGATGCCGGGGGAGGCCGTCCCGGCTGCGCTGTTGACCGGCTCCACCACAGCGACCCGCCGCGCAGACATCCTCGGCAAGCTCGCATCGGGTGAGCTGAGCCTGATCGTCGGCACGCATGCGCTGATCGAGCCGGACGTCCGCTTCGCGCGGCTTGCCGTCGCGGTCGTCGACGAGCAGCACCGCTTCGGCGTCCGCCAGCGCGCCGCGCTCGACGCCAAGGGGCCGGACAACCTCACCCCGCACGTGCTTCACATGACCGCCACGCCGATCCCGCGCACGCTCGCGCTCGTCGAGCACGGCGACCTCGACCACACGAGCCTCAAGGAGCTGCCGCGCGGCCGCCGGCCGATCGAGACGCACGTCGCGAGCGGGGAGCGCGAGCGGATCCGCGCATATGAGCGGATCCGCGAGGAACTGCGCGCTGGGCGCCAGGCGTTCGTCGTCTGCCCGCTCGTGGAGGAGTCGGAGATGCTGCAGGCGAAGGCCGCGCGCGCCGAGTTCGAGCGCCTGCGCGATACGGAGTTCAGAGACTTCCGCGTCGTCCTGATGCACGGCCAACTGCGCCCGCGCGAGAAGCAGGAGGCGATGGCCGCGTTCGCCGCCGGCGGCGCCGACGTGCTCGTTGCCACGTCGGTGATCGAGGTTGGGATCGACGTGCCGAACGCGACCGTGATGCTCGTCGAGGACGCTGAGCGCTACGGGATCTCCCAGCTCCACCAGCTGCGCGGGCGGATCGGGCGCGGCGAGCACGCGTCTCTGTGCCTGCTGTTCGGCGCGAAGGACTCGGCCCGCCTGAAGGCGCTTGCCGCCAACCACGACGGCTTCCGGCTTGCCCAGATCGACCTGGAGCTGCGGCGAGAGGGGGAGCTGATCGGCGTGCGCCAGCACGGCGAGGCGCGCTTCCGCGTCGCGCTGCTGCCCGACGACGCCGAGTTGCTGGAGCGGGCGCATGTGCACGCCGCCGAGCTGCTGCGCGCCGATCCGGATCTCGAGGACCCGCAGCACGCGCTGCTGGCCGAAGCGCTCGCCGCCGCCTACGGTCCCGAGGCGCTCGCCGCGATCCCGGCATGAGGATCGTCGCCGGACGCTACGGCGGACGCCGCCTGACGGCGCCCCCCGGCGATGCCACACGCCCGACGAGCGACCGGGTGCGCGAGGCGCTCTTCCAGCGGCTCGGCCCGCTCGACGACCAACGGGTGCTCGACCTCTTCGCCGGCTCCGGCGCGCTCGCGCTCGAAGCGCTCTCGCGAGGGGCGAAGCACGCCACGCTGGTCGACTCCGCAGCCGCGGCGATCAAGGCGATCCGCACCAACGTCGCCGCGCTCGGCCTGTCGGCCGAGGACGCCGAGGTCCGCCGCCAGGACGTGCGCGCCTTCCTGCGCGGCGCACGTGCAGCGCGCCACGAATACGATCTCGTGCTGGTCGACCCTCCATATCGACTCGCGGCCGAGCTGGGACGCGAGCTGTCGCCCTCGATCGCAGCGGTGCTCGCCCCCGGCGGGCTCGTCGTGAGCGAGAGCGATCGGCGCGCTCCGCTCGACCTCGACCCGCACCTTCCGCTGACTGACGAACGACGCTACGGCGACACCCTGATCCGAACCCATGAGCGAACTCAGTAACCGCATCGCCGTCTGCCCGGGCTCCTATGACCCGATCACGAACGGCCACCTCGACGTCATCGGCCGCACCTCGAAGCTGTTCGAGGAGGTCGTCGTCGCGGTCGTGAATCTGCCCGTCCGCAAGGGCAAGACGCTGTTCACGACCAAGGAGCGCATCAGCTTCGTGGAGCGCGCGACTGCGCACATGGGCAACGTCCGCGCGGAGCCGTTCAGCAACCTCGTCGTCGAGTTCGCGCAGAGCGTGAATGCCCGCGCGATCGTGAAGGGACTGCGCGCGATCTCCGACTTCGAGTACGAGCTGGAGATGCACCAGCTCAACCGCCGTGAGGCCCCCGAGATCGAGTCGATCTACCTGATGGCGTCGTCGCAGTACAGTTTCTTGCGTTCCAGCGGCGTCAAGGAGCTTGCGACGTTTGGCGGGAACATCGACGATCTCGTCCCCGACTACGTGGCATCTCGCTTGAAGGAAGAGCTCGGCCGCTGACGAAACAGAGGTTCCGATGGACGTTCTGGTTCTGATCGACAAGTTGGACGACACCGTCCACAACGCCAAGCCCGTTCCGTTGACGGATCAGGTGCGTGTCGACAAAGAGGAGATCTACGACATCCTCGATCAGATGCGCGCCACGATCCCCGAGGAGATCAAGCAGGCGCGCTGGATCGTCAAGGAGCGTCAGGAGATGCTCGCCGAGGCCAAGCGCGAGGCCGAGCGGATCGTGAGAGAGGCGCGCGAGCGCCAGGAGCGGCTGATCTCCGAGGAGGAGGTCACCAAGCAGGCCGAACGCGCCGCCGAGGACATCATCGAGGACGCCCGCGCCCGCGAGCGCGAGATCCGTCTCGGCGCGGAGGACTACGCCGACGAGATCCTCAACACGCTCGAGGTCAATCTTTCGAAGTTCATCGCGGCGGTGCAGCGCGGTCGCGAGCGGCTCCAGGGTAAGGACGAGCCCGCCGAAGTCGGCTAGCAGCGGGCGGCTCGACGCCGCTGGCTGTGTCCTCGGGGTTCGGAGTACCTCCGGTACACCTTCACCCCTGCGTCCTTGCCAGCGACGCCGATCCATCCCGCTGCAAGCCGACTTGCATCGTGTCCGGAGGTGACGCAACCGTTACTGCGTGACCTTCGTTGCCCTCTTGCTCGGTCTTTCGCTGGGTGTTGCAATTGCGCTGCTTGCCTCGCGGCGCCGCGCTCCAGCGACTGCGCATGACCCGATCGTGGATGCGCTCGCGCGGATGGATGCGCAACTGCAGCGGCTCGAGCGCGACCGCCAACAGGCGCGTGGGGCACTTGACGAGCAGCTCCGTTCGCTCGTCGCCGGACAGGACCGCCTGCGCAACGAGACCGGCGCGCTCGTCGCCGCCCTGCGACAGCCGCAGACGCGCGGGCGCTGGGGCGAGCTGCAGCTCAGACGTGTCGTCGAGCTGGCGGGGATGACGGCGCATTGCGACTTCGTCGAGCAGGCGTCGGTCGCCGCTGACGACGGGCCGCTGCGTCCCGACCTCGTCGTCCAGCTGCCCGGCGGCAAGCAGGTGATCGTCGATGCGAAGGCGCCGCTCAACGCCTTCCTCGACGCGTATGAGGCGAGCGACGAGACGACTCGTACGGCGGCGCTCGCCGCGCATGCGCGCCTCTTGCGCGAGCACGTGCGCCGCCTGTCGGCAAAGGCGTACTGGGACCAGTTCGAGACCGCGCCCGATTTCGTCTTTCTCTTCCTGCCTGGCGAGCACTTCTACAGCGCGGCGCTGGAGGCGGATCCGTCGCTGTTGGAGGAGGGTGCGCGGCAGAGCGTGCTGATCGCGACGCCGACGACGCTGATCGCGCTCCTGCGCGCGGTCGCCTATGGATGGCAGCAGGAGCGTGTGGCGGAGGACGCGCGCGCCGTCGCGCAGCTCGGGCGCGAGTTGCACCGGCGCCTGGAGACGTTCGCGGAGCACCTCCAACGCGTCGGGACACGGCTGCGCAGCGCCGTCGGCGCCTACAACGATGCGGTTGGCTCGTTCGAGCACCGCGTGCTGCCCGGCGCGCGGCGGCTCGCCGAGCACGGCGTCGTCTCCACCGAGCGCGAGCTGGCGGTGCTCGAGCGGGTCGACCCGACGGTGCGCGAGCTCACCGACCGTGGGGTCGCCGCTGCGGCGCAGGAGCCCGGTCACGCCCCCGCGTCGATCTCGTAGGGTTCGAGCGCCCGTCCCACGCGCTCTCACACCGCCATCCACGCTCCCAACGACCCCCCGACGACCCGTCTCGGCAGCGTGCTGACCGACGCCGGCGGCCTGCTCGCGCCACGCGATCGCGCGGCGCAGATCCGCGCCGAGCTGCTCGACGGGCTGACGGCCGGCGCGCACGAGCTGGAGCAGACCCGCTCCGGCTACGACACGCCCGTGCCCGTCGCGCTAGCCGCGTTCGGCGAGGCGCTGCTGGCGATAGCGCCCGTCGATCCGGCACTGCGCGCGGATTCCAACGCCGCCAACGACCGCGCCTGGACGCTCGTCGCGGTCCTCGTCGGCGCGCTCGTCGAAGGCGCCGCAGCGATGGCCGCCGGTGCATCGCAGGACCTGCAACTGCACGCGGGGGAGTGGGAAGGCTGGCTGACGCTGGCGTTCCCCGTCAGCGCCGAGGACGTGCTCACTGCGGTCGAGCTCGCCGTCGAGTCGTTCGAGGAGGCGGTCACCGACGTCGACCGGCTGAGAGCCCGCGCCTACGCCGTCCCGACGATCGCCCTCGGCGACGTCGGCGAGCTGCGGTTTCCGATCGGTGAGCTGCACCCGCTCAGGATCGCCGAGGCGGTCGCGCGCTTCGGCGGTCGCCCGGCCGACCCGCGCTCGATCGAGGAGCACGAGGAGGCGGTGCTGACCGTGCTCGATCCGACGTCGGAGATCGCGCGGCCGCACGAAGAGGCGGATCCCTCACTGCGCGTCGCGCGCCGCATGCTCCAGCGCCTGATGGGGATGGGGAAGTGGGGCGGCTACCACACCGAGATCGCCCACTTGGCGCGCGGCTTCGCCGGTCATGACCGCGCGCTTGCACTGGCGATCGGCGAGCGGCTCGTGAACGCCGGCCTGCTCGTCGAAAAGCAGAGCGTGCACCAACGTCACGTGCGTCTGAACCCGCGCCGGGTCGCCGAGATCCACGCGCTCGTCGATCGCGGTGAGCTGCCGCCGGGCCTGCAGTTGCCGGAAGCCTGAGCAGGTCCTGGGCCCCGCGTCGTCCCAGGTGTCACAGTGACTGGCACGTCACCGTTCGCGTTCATGCTTGGATACCGCCCGTGCCCGGACCTACCGACCGAATCCTCCATCACGCCCGTGTCGTCAGGACGCTCGTCGACGCCGGCCTGATCGCCCCGATCCGCCCCGACCGCCTCGCGTCAGCGGGCCGCTCGCTGGTGCGCTGGGGGACGACCTCCGCCGGCGCGGTCGCCGTCGCCGCCGCGCGGGCGCCGCATCAGCCGGCCGTGATCGACGAGCTCGGCACGCTCAGCTACGGCGAGCTGAGCCGCCGCGCAGACGCGCTTGCCAGCTCGCTCGCCGCGCACGGCATCCGTCCCGGCGACGGGGTCGCGCTGATGTGCCGCAATCACCGCGGCTTCATGGATGCCACCGTCGCCTGCTCCCGGCTCGGCGCCCACGCGCTCTACCTCAACACGATGTTCGCCGCGCCGCAGCTCGCCGACGTCGTCGAACGTGAGGGCGCGAAGGCGATCATCTACGACGAGGAGTTCGCCTCCCTCGTCGATCACGCCAGAAGCGTCAGAACGCGCTTCGTCGCCTGGCACGACGGAGAAAGCGCCGCAGGCGATCCGCTGCTCGAGGACCTGATCGCAGCCGGCGACTCCGCGGGTGTCCCAGCGCCCGACGAGCCCGGCCGCGTCGTGATCCTCACCTCCGGCACGACGGGCACGCCGAAGGGCGCCCGCCGCAGCAGCGCCGGGCTCAGCTCCGCGGCGGCCCTGCTGTCGAAGATCCCGCTCAGAGCGCGCGGCACGACGATGATCGCCGCGCCGCTGTTCCACTCGTGGGGCCTCGCGCACTACACGCTCGGCGTGCCGCTCTCGTCGACGTTCGTGCTGCGCCGCCGCTTCGACCCGGAGGGGACGCTGCGCGCCGTCGCCCGCCACAGAGCGACCGCGCTCGTCGTCGTGCCGGTGATGCTGCAGCGGATCCTCGAGCTGCCGCAGGAGACGCTCGACCGCTACGACACGTCCGCGCTCAGAACGATCGCCGTCAGCGGCTCCGCGCTGCCTGGCCCGCTCGCGACGCGCGTGATGGATCAGTTCGGCGACGTGCTCTACAACCTCTATGGCTCGACCGAGGTCGCATGGGCGACGATCGCCACGCCCGAGGACCTGCGCGCCGCGCCCGGCTGCGCCGGCAGACCGCCGCTCGGCACGATCGTGAAGCTCTACGACAAGCAGGACCGCGAGGTCCCCCTCGGTGAGACCGGTCGCATCTTCGTCGCGAGCGGCTTCCCGTTCGAGGGCTACACGGGCGGCGACACGAAGGCGACGATCGGCGACCTGATGTCCTCCGGCGACGTCGGCCACTTCGACGCCGCCGGCCGCCTCTTCATCGACGGCCGCGACGACGACATGATCATCTCCGGCGGAGAGAACCTCTTCCCCTCGGAGATCGAGGATCTGCTCGCCGGCCATCCCGCCGTGCGCGAGGTCGCCGTCGTCGGCGTCGACGACGAGGACTGGGGTCAGCGGCTGAAGGCCGTCGTCGTCCTGCAGGAAGGCGAGAGCGCCACCGAGGACGAGCTCAAGGACTACGTGAAGAAGAACCTCGCGGCCTTCAAGGTCCCGCGCGAGATCGTCTTCGTGGATGCGCTGCCGCGCAATGCGACAGGCAAAGTCTTGAAGCGCGACCTGGTCTAGCGGCCCCGCATCGCTACCCTGGCGGGAAATGCCGCCCCGCGCCGACACGTTCGACCTCGCTGCGCTGCGCCTCACCGCCGGCGAGGGCCGCTCGATCGAGTTCGAGCTGGCGCTTGAGCCGTTCGATCTTGGTGGCGAGCGCTACGAGGTGACGCCTGCCTCGATTCCGCTGCGGCTCGACATCTCGCGCACCATGCACTCGGGATGGGCGCTGCGGCTGCGCTTCGAGGTCGCGCTGGAGGGGCCGTGCATGCGCTGCCTTGAGCCGGCCGCGCCGCGCTTCGCGATCGACGCGCGCGAGTTCGACCAGCCGGGGAGCGGGGAGGAGCTGGAAAGCCCCTACATCGTCGACCAGGAGATCGACCTCGGCGCGTGGGCTCGCGACGCCCTTGCGCTCGCTCTTCCGACCCAGCTGCTGTGTCGCAGGGATTGCGCCGGTCTGTGCGCCGTCTGCGGTGAGAATCTCAACACGGCGGGGCCGGACCACCAGCACGAGGCAGAGCCCGATCCGCGCTGGGCGAAGCTGCGCGAGCTGGAGCTGTAGCGCGCTCGGCCGGGTGGGCGGGACCGCTTTCCGACCTGCCTGGTAGCCTCCACCACCTAATGGCCGTCCCGAAGCAGAAGCAATCACACGCGCGCACGAACAAGCGCCGCTCGCAGCACAAGATCTCGGCGCCGTCGATCCACGCGTGCCCGCAGTGCCACAGCCCGCGGATGCCGCATCGGGTCTGCCCGACGTGCGGCACGTACGCCGGGCGTGACGTGGTCGCCGCTTCCGGCGACGACGCCTAGCCCTACGCGCCCGCTCGTGCCGTCGATCACGGTCGCCGTGGACGCGAACGGCGCGGACCTCGGCCCGGCCGAGGTCGCTGCCGGTGCTGCGATCGCGGCGGAACAGGGCGTGCGCGTCCTGCTGTTCGGCCCGAAAGGCGCGATCGGCCCGACCCCCGGCGGCATCGAGGTCGTCGACGCGCCTGTCTCGATCGCGAAGGCGCCCGACCCGGCGCTCGCCGTGCGATCGACGCCTGACGCGTCGATCGTGCTCGCCACAAAGGCGGTCGCCGACGGCCGTGCCGACGCGCTCGTCTCCGGCGGCTCGACCGGCGCTGCGCTCGCCGCGAGTCTCTTTCACGTCAAGCGCGCCCGAGGCATCCACCGCCCGGCACTGGCGATCGCGATGCCGGTCCCCGGCGCGCGGGTCCTCCTGCTCGACGTCGGCGCGAGCGTCGAGGTGCGCCCCGAGCACCTCGTGCAGTTCGCCTACATGGGAGCGGCCTTCGCGCAGGCGGTGCTCGGCGTTGAGCGTCCGCGCGTGGCGCTGCTCTCAAACGGTGAGGAGCCCGAGCGTGGCACGCCCGACGTGATCGCCGCCCACCAGCGGCTCACGGAGGCGGGCGGCCGGCTGAACTTCGTCGGCAACGTCGAGGGCACGCAGATCACGGAGGGCGCCGCCGACGTCGTCGTGATGGATGGCTTCACCGGCAACATCACGATCAAGCTGATGGAGGGCGTCTCCGGCAAGCTGATGCGGACGATCCGCGACACCGCGATGGCGAGCCCGCGCGGGCGCCTTGGCGGGCTGCTGCTGCGCGGTCCGCTGCGGGCCCTGCGCGACGAGATCGATCCCGAGCTCGCGGGTGGCGCCTACATGCTCGGCCTGCGCCGCACTGGCGTCGTCGCGCACGGCCGTTTCACCCGCACCGGCTTCGCTCGCGCGATCGACGTGGCCGCGCGCGGCGTGCGCGAGGACGTCGTCGGTCGCACGCTCGCCACGCTCGAGGAGGCGGGCGCGCTGCGGCAGGCCCCGTCGTCCGGGGCGCCGGCTAGCGTGCCGGCGCAATGACCCGCGAGCAGGTCCTCGAGCGCGTGCGCGCGCACCTCGCCGACGAGCTGGCGATCGACCCGGCAGGGATCGTCGAGTCGACCCGCTTTCGCGAGGACCTCGAGGCCGACTCGCTCGACCTCTACACGCTCGTGCAGGAGCTGGAGGACCAGTACTCGATCCAGATCTCCGACGAGCAGGCGGCGAAGATCCTCACGGTCGGCCAGGCGGTCGACTTCGTGCTCGCCACCACCGACATCGTCGACCGCGAGCCGGGGCCCTGACCGCTGAGCGCCCTCGCGGAACTGCTCGACCGGCTGCCGGACGACCTCGCCCGGCAGGTGGTCACGCATTCGTCGTGGACGGAGCGGCGCTCGGACTCATACGAGCGGCTGGCCTTCCTCGGCGACAGCGTGCTCTCCCTTGCCGTCACGACGCATCTGTATCCGCGCCTCGAGGCGGAGCGCTTCGGCGCCGGGCGCCTCACGAAGATCCGTGCGCAGGCGGTCTCCGGCCGCTCCTGCATGACGGTCGCGGAGCGGATCGGGATGCCGGAGCGGCTGCGTGCCGCGGCACCCGACGGGACCGGCCAGAACGCCGACGCGCTCGTACGCACCGAGCGGGTGCTGGCGTCCGTGATCGAGGCCGTGATCGGAGCCTGCTATCTCGCCTTCGGCTACGAGACGACGGCTGCGACGGTCGTCGAGGCGTTCGCCCCGGAGATCGAGGAGGCCCTCGACCATCCGGTCGACTTCAAGTCCGCGCTGCAGGAGCGGCTTGCGCGCCGCGGCGAGCTGGTCGTCTACGTGGTGACGGAGGAGGACGGGCCGCCGCACGACCGCATCTTCACGGTCGAGGCGACCGTCGCCGCCATTGCGGTCGGACAGGGCCAGGGGCGTTCGAAGAAGGACGCCGAGCAGGAGGCCGCTCGTATCGCGCTGGAGGCTATGGGAGAGTCATGAGTCGCTCGACACTGCCGCCGTCCCCCCGGAGCACCCGATGCACCTGAAGTCGATCTCCCTCAAGGGCTTCAAGTCGTTCCCCGACCGCACGAGGCTCGCCTTCGGCGAGGGCGTCAGCGTGATCGTCGGCCCCAACGGCTCGGGCAAGTCGAACGTCACCGACGCGGTGCTGTGGGCGCTCGGCGAGCAGTCGCCGCTGGCGGTGCGCGGCCAGACGATGCAGGACGTGATCTTCGGCGGCGGCCACGGCCGCAAGGCAAGCCAGGAGGCGGAAGTCGAGCTGATCCTCGACAACTCCGACGGCACGCTGGGCCTCGACTTCTCCGAGGTCTCGATCCTGCGTCGGCTCGATCGCTCAGGCGACGGCGAGTACCGCCTCAATGGCGCCCGCTGCCGGCTCGTCGACGTGCTGGAGCTGCTGTCCGACACGGGCCTCGGCAAGGAGGCCCACTCGGTCGTCTCGCAGGGGCGTGTCGAGGCGATCGTCACCTCCAAGCCACGCGATCGGCGCCTGCTGATCGAGGAGGCGGCCGGACTCGGAAAGCACCGCAAGCGCCGACGCCGTGCGCAGCTGAAGCTCGCGCGCACGCAGGACAACCTGGATCGGGCGCTCGACATCGAGCGCGAGGCGCGCTCGCGCTTGCGCCCGCTCAAGCGCCAGGCCGAAGCGGCTGAATTGCACGCGCGCCTGGAGCGCCAGTCGCTTGAGGCGCGTTGGGAGCTTGGTCGTGACGCGCTGCGCGCGAGCGGCCTCGAGCTGCAGCAGGCCGAGGCGGCCGCCGTCGCGGCGCGCCAGCGCAGCGCGGAGGCCGAGCAGGCCCTCACTGCCGTCGCAAGACGCCGCGAGGCGGCCGAGGAGGCGCTGTCGCAGCGCAGCGAACAGCGCGAGGAGCTGTCCGAGCGCGCCTACCGGGCGCGCTCCGCCGGCGAGCGCGTCGGCATGCGCCTGGAGGCGGCTCGTACGACTGTCAGCTCCCTCGGCGAGCGGATCGTCCGCCATGAGGTCGAGCTCGACGCGCTGCGCGAACAGGCATCCGCCGACGTCCCGGATGCCGAGGCGAGCGAGCGCGTCGCCGCACTCGAGGCGGAGCGGACGGCGCTCGAGCAGGATCAGAGAGCCGCGCTCGAGCGCGAGCTGGCGGAGCTGGAGCAGCGCCGCACCGTGGCCGCAGCGGAAGCCGAGCGCCTGCACACAGATGTTGAGGCGGCCCGCACCGAGCTGGCGAAGGCCGAGGAGCAGGCGGAGGCCGCCCGCGCAAGACGCCGCGAGGCGGAGCGCGCCGTCGAGATGGCCCGCCGCGAGGCCGCCCGCGTCGGCGGCGAGCTGGCTGCCGCGAACCACTTCCTGCGCGCGCACGCCGGCGCTCCCGGCGGCGCACCGGCGCTGGCCGACGCGCTGGACGCCGACGGCGGCTATGAGTTGGCCCTCGCCGCCGCGCTGGACGGGCGCCTGCGCGCTGCCGTCGTCGCAGATCGTGCCGCGGGTGCCGAGTTGCTGGAGCGCGCCGGACGGGATGGCGGGAGCGCACTGATCGCCGGCGGCGAGACCGCTGCGCCCGCCGCCTCCAAGCCGCCAACACCCGACGCGGAGCGCCTGCTCGACCACGTCCGTGGGCCCGCCGACACGCTTGCGCTCGCAAGCGCGCTGCTCGCCGACACCTGGGTCGTGACCGACGTCGCCGACGTGCGCGCGGACTTCCAGGGAACGGCCGTCACGCGGACCGGCCGCGTCTGGATCGGCGCCTGGCGCGAGCTGCGTCAGGTCCCGGCCGGTGGCGAGGAGCGCGTGCTGGCCGAGCGCAACCGCCGCGACAAGCTGATCAAGGAGAGCGAGGTCGCCGCGCGCGCCGAGCACGAGGCCGCCCAGCACGTCGAAGGGCTCGCCGCGGCCGTGGCAGCCGCGGACGCCGCGCGCGACGAGGCCGAGACCTCGCTGCGCGCCGCCGTCCGCGCCCACGACGAGGCGGCCGAGCAGGAGCGCCGCGTCGCCCGCCTGATCGAGCAGCGCCGCAGCGCCGACGACGAGGGCCCCGGGGCCGTGCGCCGCGCGCAGATCGAGGCCGAGCTGACGGCGGAGCGGCGGCTCGCGGAGCGCGCCGAGCGCGACCGCGCCGAGCGCACCGCGCGCATCGCCGAGGCCGACACACGCCTGCAGCGCGAGCGCGCACTTGTGCCCGCAGCCGAGCGGCTCGTCACGGTCCTCGCCGAAGCCGCGAGCGCGATCGCCGCCCGCGTCGAGGTCTTCGACGCCGAGCTGGCCGCGCACCGCCAGGCTGGCGAGCACGTCGCCGTAGAGCTGCGCGCCTGCGCGCGCGAGGAGGCGGAGCTGCAGGGGCGCCTCAAGCGCGACGGGGAGGCCGTCACCGGCGCCGAGGTGCGTGCGCAGCAGGCGCGCGACCGCATGGCCGAGGCCGACACGGAGCTGAGAGGCCTCGCGGAGCCGCTCGGGCTCGAACCGACCCCTGCCGACGAGCCGCTGCCGGACGAGGAGCGGACCCAGCTCGCCGATCGCATCGCACGTCTCCAGCGCCGTCGCGAGCAGCTCGGCCCCGTCAATCCGCTTGCCGAGGACGAGTACGAGGAGGCGGTCGCGCATGTCGAGGAGCTCGAGCGCCAGCGCGCGGACCTCGAAGCGGCGCTGCGCGAGCTCAACACGCTGATCAAGGACACCGACCGCCAGATCCGCGAGACGTTCGAGGAGACGTTCAACGCCGCCGCCAAGAACTTCGAGGAGCTCGCCGAGCAGCTCTTCCCCGGCGGCCGCGGACGCTTGCGGCTCGTGCGCGAGGACTCCGGGCCGCGGCCCGTCATCGGCGGCGAGAGAGTCGAGCCCGATGCCGACGCCGCCCCCGATGATCCGGATGCCGCGGCCGACGCCGAGGAGCGCGAGGAGGACGACCTGCTCGGCGTCGAGATCGAGATCACGCCGGCCGGCAAGGCGATGAAGCGCCTCTCACTGCTGTCGGGCGGCGAGAAGTCGATGACCGCCCTCGCGTTCCTCTTCTCCGTCTTCCTCGCTCGGCCGTGCCCGTTCTACATCCTCGACGAGGTCGAGGCCGCGCTCGACGACCTCAACATCGACCGCTTCCTCACGCTCCTGCGCAAGTACGCCGAGCGCGCCCAGTTCATCGTCGTCACCCACCAGAAGCGCACGATGGAGGCCGCCGACAGCCTCTACGGCGTCTCGATGGGCGGCGACGGCATCTCCAAGGTCATCAGCCGCAAGCTCCCGCCTGCTCAGGCTGCGGCCGAAGCCGAAGTCGCCTGACCGAACTCTGTAGATCTATGGTCGTATAGCGACCACAATCGTGCAGAGTTCGCCGATCAGAGGCGTTTCTCGAACCAGTGCGTCGCGGTCGGTGACCCGTTGTAGTCGGGGATCTCCGTGTATCCGGTCGCCTCGTAGAGCTCAAGCGCCTCGGGCTGCTGGGCGTTCGTGTCCAACCGCAGCTGCGTCAGCCCGGCCTCCCTCGCAGCATCCTCCAGCGCACCGAGCAGCCGCCGCGCATGGCCCCGCCGCCGCGCCGCCGGGACCACGTACATCCGTTTGACCTCTCCAAGGCCGGCCTGGGCATCCAACGTCCGCAGCCCCCCACAGGCCACCGGCTCCGAACCATCGAACAGCAGCAGGAACGCCCCGCCCGGCGGCTCCATCTCGTGCACCTCGACCCAGCTCGCACCGGCCGCGCCCGGCGGCGGGTCGACCGGCGAGTACGGCCGCCCGCGCGCCACCAGCTCCGCGCCGTAGTCCGCCAGCAGCCGCACCGCCTCGGGCTCGTCAGCGCGCGCACGACGGATCGCGATGGAGGGTGACGACACGCTGGTATCGTCGCCGATCGCGATGGCACGTGACTGGCAGGATCTCTTCATCACGCGCGACGGGGGCGTTGCAACCGCGGAGGCGGACGCCCCGGAGCGCCAAGAGCAGCGCCGCGGCTTCTTCAAGAAGCTGCGCGAGAACATGCGCAAGACGCGCGAGGCGCTCACGAGCGAGCTGCAGGCGACGCTGTTCGAGAACCTCGACGAGGAGACGTGGGAGCGGCTCGAGGAGGCGTTGATCATGGCCGACGTCGGCGCCCGCACGACCGCCGAGATCGTCGAGCAGCTCGAACAGGAGGCGCAAGCCGGCGACCTGACGGGCGGCGAGCAGCTCAGCGCCCGCCTCGTCGAGCTGCTCGCGGACGCCGCCAAGACGGGGGAGGACCGCATCGACCTGACCCCGAGCCCGACCGTCGTGTTGATGGTCGGTGTCAACGGAACCGGCAAGACGACCTCGCTCGGCAAGCTCGCCTGGCATCTGCGCAAGGAGCTGGGGCAGACGGTCGTGCTCGGCGCCGCCGACACGTTCCGTGCCGCCGCCGTCGAGCAGCTCGAGGTGTGGGCGCAGCGCGCCGACGTCGCGTTCGTCAAGGGTGCGCCCGACTCCGATCCGGGCGCCGTCGCCTACGACGCCGTCCAGACGGGCGTGCGCGACGGCGCCGACGTCGTGCTCGTCGACACCGCCGGTCGCCTGCACACGCAGGACAACCTGATGGCCGAGCTGACGAAGGTGCGGCGGGTGATCTCCAAGCAGCTGCCCGACGCGCCCCACGAGATCCTCCTCACGATCGACGCCACCACCGGGCAGAACGGCCTGCGTCAGGCGAAGCTGTTCGCCGAGGCTGTCGACGTCTCCGGCATCGTCCTGACCAAGCTCGACGGCACCGCCAAGGGCGGCATCGCGCTCGCGATCGCCCGCGAGCTGAACATCCCGGTCAAGCTGATCGGCATCGGCGAGCAGCTCGAGGACCTGCGCCCGTTCGACGCCGACGAGTTCGCTCGCGCGCTGCTGGGCTGAGAACACTTCCGAGAACCTGTCCATCGCACCGCTCGCCGCCCGCCGACGGCGGTAAGCTCGCGGGCAGATGGACGCCTGGGTTATCTGGATCCTCGTCGCCGTCGCGTTCGGCATCGGGGAGATGCTGACCACGACCTTCGTGCTCGCCCCCTTCAGCGTCGGGGCGCTCGTCGCCGCGTTGATCGCCGCGATCGGCGGTGGGGCGGTCGTCTCATGGACCGCGTTCATCGTCGTCTCGGTGCTGACGCTGTGGGTCGTGCGTCCGATCGCGCGAGCGCACATGAGAACGCCGCCGCAGCTGCGCACCGGCACGGCGGCGCTGGTCGGGCGCCGCGCGATCGTGCTCGAGCGGATCGCGAACGACGAGGGCGTCGGCTGCGTGAGAATCGATGGCGAGGTGTGGACCGCACGCGCCTACGACGACGACAGCATCATCGAAGCCGGCACGCCGGTCCAGGTCATCGAGATCCGGGGCGCCACGGCGCTCGTGAGCGAGTAGGAGAACCCCCCAAATGGCCGCACTCATCGTGCTCGTCGTCATCGCCTTCTTCGTGCTGATCGTGGCGATCCGCACCGTCCGCATCATCCCGCAGGCGAAGGCGGGCGTCGTCGAGCGCCTCGGTCGCTACAGCCGCACACTCACGCCCGGCCTGACGATCGTCGTGCCGTTCATCGATCGGGTCCGCCCGCTCGTCGACCTGCGCGAGCAGGTCGTCACCTTCCAGCCGCAGCCCGTCATCACCGAGGACAACCTCGTCGTGCAGATCGACACGGTCCTCTACTTCACGATCACCGAGCCGAAGTCCGTCACCTACGAGGTCGCCAACCCGCTCCAGGCGATCGAGCAGCTCACGGTCACCACGCTGCGCAACGTCATCGGCGGCATGACGCTCGAGCAGGCGCTCACGAGTCGCGACGACATCAACTCGCAGCTGCGCGTCGTGCTCGACGAGGCGACGGGCCGGTGGGGGATCCGCATCAACCGCGTCGAGCTGAAGTCGATCGACCCGCCCGGCACGATCCAGGAGGCGATGGAGAAGCAGATGCGCGCCGAGCGAGACCGGCGCGCCGCGATCCTTACCGCGGAGGGCTTCAAGCAGTCGCAGATCCTCACGGCCGAGGGTGAACAGCAGGCGGCGGTGCTGCGCGCGACCGGCGAGCGCCAGGCGGCGATCCTCAGAGCAGAGGGCGAGGCGAAGGCGATCGAGACCGTCTTCGGGGCGATCCACGCAGGGCGTCCCGACGCCGAGCTGCTCAGCTACCAGTACCTGCAGGCGCTGCCGAAGCTCGCGCAGGGCGAGGGCGCCACCGTCTACGTGATCCCCGCCGAGCTGACGCGCGCGCTCGATGGCCTCGGGCAGGCGTTCGCCAGAAGAGGCGCGCCGGGTGAGCCGCCGCTTCCGCCCGCGCCCCCGCAGCCGTGAGCCGGACGCCCGCGCCCCGCTAATCTCGTCCGACGATGTTCGACACGCTTGCCGAGAAGCTGCAGGCCACGCTCGCTGACGTTCGCGGGCGCGGCACGCTGACCGAGGACGATGTCAACGCCGCGATGCGCGAGATCCGCCTCGCGCTGCTCGAGGCGGACGTCAACTTCAAGGTCGTCAAGTCGTTCACGAACGCCGTCAAGGAGCGCGCACTCGGCAGCGACGTGATCGGCCAGCTGAACCCCGGCCAGCAGGTCGTCAAGATCGTCAACGAGGAGCTGTCGGAGCTGATGGGCGGCGCCGCACAGGAGCTGGCGTTCTCCTCCAGCCCGCCTACGGTGATCCTGATGGCCGGCCTGCAGGGCTCAGGCAAGACGACCGCTACCGGCAAGCTCGCCCGCTACCTCAAGGAGAAGCACGGCTCCTCGGTCGCGGTCGCCGCCTGCGACGTCTACCGCCCCGCCGCCGTCGACCAGCTCATCAAGGTCGCCGGCCAGGTCGGCGCCGACGTCTACGAGAGAGGGACGGACGCGAACCCGGTCGACATCGCGAAGTGGGCCCGCGAGCGCGCCGAGCGCGAGGGCAAGGACGTCCTGATCGTCGACACGAGCGGCCGCCTGCACGTCGACGAGGAGCTCATGAAGGAGCTCGCCGAGATCAAGCAGGTGACGAAGCCGACGAACGTGCTGCTCGTCGTCGACGCGATGACCGGCCAGGATGCCGTCAACGTCGCCGAGCAGTTCGCCGAGACCGCCCAGTTCGACGGCATCGTGATGAGCAAGCTCGACGGCGACGCCCGCGGCGGTGCGGCGCTGTCGGTCAAGGCTGTCACCGGCAAGCCGATCCTGTTCGCCTCCACCGGCGAGAAGCTCGACCAGTTCGAGCGCTTCCACCCGGATCGCATGGCCCAGCGCATCCTCGGGATGGGCGACGTCATGTCGCTGATCGAGAAAGCCGAGCAGCAGTTCGACGAGGATCAGGCGAAGGAGCTCGAACGCAAGATCCGCAAGTCGGAGTTCGGCCTCGACGACTTCCTCGACCAGCTCAGGCAGATCCGCAAGCTCGGGCCGCTGCAGAACCTGCTCGGCATGCTCCCGGGCCTCGGCGGCCACCAGCTGTCGAGAATGAAGGTCGACGAGCGCGAGTTCGACCGCATCCAGGCGATCATCCTGTCGATGACGGCCGAGGAGCGGCGCAACCCGGATGTCATCAAGGGCTCGCGGCGCATCCGCATCGCGAGAGGCTCCGGCACGAACGTGCAAGCCGTGAAGGCGCTGATCAGACAGTTCGGCCAGATGCAGAAGGTCATGAAGGCCGTCTCGCAGGGCAAGACGCCGGACATCGGCGCCCTCATGCGCCAGGGCCGCTGAGCGCACGCCGCGCTGCGATCCCTCCAGCTGGTAGGGATTGGCGAGACCCCCGTGGCGTCTGGCGGCGGGCGACGCTGCGCGGCTGCTGCGTCCTCGGTCGTCGCAATAGCGCTGCTATTGCTTCCTCCCTGCGTCCTTGCCCCGCTTGGTCGCCCATCCGCCAGTCGCTCACGCGGGTCTCGCCAATCCCTACTAAAGTCGCCGCGTGCCGAACCTCGCCCTCGGGCCGCTCCTGCGCTTCGTGGACGAGCGCGTCGCCACCGTGTGGGTCCAGACCGACGGGGCCTGCGAGGTCGAGATCCTCGGCAGACGCGAGCGGACGTGGTGCGTCAACGGCCTGCACTTCGCGCTTGTCGCAATCGACGACCTGACGCCGGGCGCCGACCATCCCTACGAGGTTCGGCTCAACGGCGAGCGCGCATGGCCGCCGGCCGACTCGCCGTTTCCGGCCAGCACAATCCGCCTGCTCGATCCGGACGCGCCACGGCGCATCTCGTTCGGGTCCTGTCGCATCGCCCGGCCGCACGAGCCGCCGTTCGTGCTGCGGCGCCACGAGCACCCGGAGGGCCACGGCGTCGACGCGCTGCGCGCGCTCGCACTGTGCGCCGCGAAGCCGGATCCCGCCCACCCCGAGGCCACGCGCCCCGACCTGCTGCTGATGCTCGGCGACCAGATCTACGCGGACCAGCCGTCGCCCGCGCTCGAAGCCGCGCTGGCCGAGCGCGAGCGGCCGGCCGACGCGCCCGAGGACGAGCTGGTCGACTTCGTCGACTACGCGATGGCCTACCGCGAAGCGTGGTCGGATCCGGCGATCCGCTGGCTGCTGTCGACGGTGCCGAGCGCGATGGTGTTCGACGACCACGAGATCCACGCCGAGTGGCGCACCTCGCAGGGCTGGCTCGACGAGATGAACGCCGAGCCGTGGTTCGACCGCCACATCCGTGCCGGTCTCGCCGCCTACTGGGTCTTCCAGCACCTCGGAAACCTGTCGCCGGCCGAGCTCACCGCCGGCGGGCTCTACGACGAGGTGCGGGCGCAGAACGACGCCGCCGAGCTGCTCGCGTCGCGGATGGACACCGAAGGGCGCCAGACCGGCCACAGCCGCTGGAGCTTCGCCCGCGAGCTGGGCGACGCGCGCCTCGTCGTGATCGACTCGCGCGCCGGTCGCGACGTGACCCCCGGGCGCCGCGAGATCGTCGGTGACGAGGAGTGGACGTGGATCGCCGAGCAGGCCCGCAAGCCGGCGCGGCATCTGCTGCTTGCCAGCTCCGTTCCGATCCTGCTGGCGCCCGGCCTGCATCACGTCCAAGCTGCCGACGAGGCGCTCGCCGACGGGGACAAGGGGCGGCTCGGCGCCGCGCTCGGGGAGCGCCTGCGGCGCATGGCGGTGATGGATCAGTGGGCATCGTTCCAGCGCAGCTTCCGCCGGATGGCGGAGCTGCTCGACGACGTCGCGCACGGACGCGCCGGCGAGCGGCCGGCCGCGATCGTGCTGCTGTCCGGCGACGTCCATCATTGCTACCTGGCCGAGGTCGGCTTCCGCTCGGCCGACAGTCCGCGCAGCCCCGTGTGGCAGGTCGTCTGCTCGGCGCTGCGCAAGGAGCTCGATCCGCACGAGCGAGCCGTGATCGGGCTGGGCCACTCGACGGCTGCGGGGCGTCTGGCACGCCGTCTCGCGCGCGCCGTCGGCGTTCGCGAGGCACCGCTCGGCTGGCGGGTGGTCGAGCGACCGGCCTACGGCAACCAGATCGGGACGTTGACGCTCGACGGCGACCGCGCCGCCGTGGCCGTCGAGGCAGTCGTCGACGGAAGCTGGCGGGAGCCACGGCTGCAGACGGCGTTCGCGCGCACGCTGACCTCTGAAGCGCTACCCTCTCTCGTCGGTCTTCACCGAAACTCCGAAAGGGAACCGTGGCAGTACGACTCCGTCTGACCCGCGTTGGCGGGCGAAAGAATCCGATCTGGCGCGTCGTCGCCGCCGATCAGCGCTCCAAGCGCGACGGCCGCGTGCTCGAGACGATCGGGCACTACAACGCCCAGACGCAGCCGTCGACGATCGTGCTCGACGAGGAGCGTGTCCAACACTGGCTCGCCCGCGGCGCCCAGCCCTCGGAGACCGTCAGCAAGCTGCTCAAGACGCAGGGCATCACCCGCCCCGCGAGCAGCTGAGCGTCCTCTGGCTCCCATGAAGGAGCTGCTCGAGTACCTCGCCCGCGAGCTCGTTGACGAGCCCGACGAGGTCACCGTCGAGGAGTTCGAGGAGGACGACGGCACGCTCGTGCTCGAGCTGTCCGTCGGCGAGGACGACTACGGCAAGGTGATCGGCCGCGGCGGCCGCACCGCCAACGCGCTGCGTCTCGTCGTGAAAGCCGCTGCGGTCAAGGAAGACCGCCGTGTGCTCGTCGACATCATCGACTGACGGCGATTCCGTGTCCGACCGGGACGACGCCGAGCTGCTGCACGCCGGCCGCGTCGGCAGACCGCACGGTCTCGACGGCAGCTTCCATGTGACTCAGCCGCGCGCCGCACTGCTCGACGCTGGCCGCATCCTGCGCGTCGGTGACCGCGAGGACGAGATCGTGCGCCGCGCCGGCACCGACGCGCGCCCGATCGTGCGGCTCGCGAGCTGTACGACGCGCACGCAGGTCGAGGCGCTGCGCGGCACCGACCTGCTCGTCCCCCGCGAGGAGGCGCCCGAGCTGGAGGAGGACGAGTGGTGGCCAGAGCAGTTGGAGGGCTGCACCGTCCACGACGGCGAGCGCGAGGTCGGCGTCGTCCGCGAGCTGCGTGCGCTGCCGTCCTGCGAGGTGCTGCACGTCGTGCGCGACGGCCGCGAGGAACTGCTCGTCCCGCTGATCCAGGACGCCGTCCGCGAGGTCGATGTCGAGGCCCGGCGTATCGACGTCGACCTGGAGTTCCTGGGGGAGGCTTAGATGGGTGATTCCACGATCTCGCGGCGCGAGGGGCACGTTGGGCGGTGCTGGGCGCCACGCGGCGTCTCGCCAATGCCACCGGCATTGGCTTCGACACCCCAGCATCCACCCATCGTCCCCCTCGCATCCACGAATCTCGTGGGATCAACCATCTAGATGGTCATCGACGTCTTCACGCTCTTCCCGGAGGCGTTCGACTGGTTCCGCTCTCAGCGTCACGTCGAGAACGCCGCCGCGCAGGGTCACGGGCTCGACTGCGTCAACTACCGCGACACGACGCCGCTCACCGGCGGCCAGGTCGACGACATGCCATTCGGCGGTGGCGTAGGCATGGTCCTGCGCGTCGACGTCGTCGAGGCGGCGCTGCGCGCCCGCTACGACGCCGACCCCGTCGAGCTGCGCACCCGCCGGCGCGTGATCGCGCTGGCACCGAACGGTCGCCTGCTCGACGACGCGCTCGTCGACGAGCTCGCTGCCGAGCCCGCGCTGACGCTGCTGTGCGGCCGCTACGAGGGCTTCGACGAGCGGATCGTCGAGCACTTCGCGACGGAGGCAGTCTCGATCGGTCGCTATGTCCTCGCGGGCGGGGAGCTGGCGGCGATGGTGCTCGCCGACGCGATCCTGCGCAAGCTGCCCGGTGCGCTCGGCCATGCCGAGTCCGCGCAGGAGGAGTCCTACAGCGCAGCGCTCGACGGTGCGCCCGAGTACCCGCATTACACGCGCCCCGCCGAGTGGCGCGGCTGGACGGTGCCCGAGGTGCTGCTGTCCGGCCACCACGCACGCGTCCATGAGTGGCGCCGCGAGCAGAGCCGGCTGCGCGCCGAGGCCGAGCGCGCGCCTCACGACGACTCCCGCTGAGCGTCTCCGCTACCATTGCGCAGCCGGCGGCCAAGAGGCCGCCACTTCTACGCCATGAGCACTGTTATCGAAACCCTTGAGCGCGAACAACTGCGCCGCATCCCGTCCTTCGACGCGGGTGATCGCGTCCGCGTTCACTTCCAGGTGATAGAGGGCACGCGTCGCCGTACGCAGGTCTTCGAGGGCGTCGTCATCAAGCGCCAGGGCCACGGTGTGCGCGAGACCTTCACGGTCCGCAAGCAGTCGTTCGGTGTCGGTGTCGAGCGCACGTTCCCGCTGCACTCGCCGAAGATCGAGAAGATCGAGGTGGCGTCCCGCGGCGAGGTCCGGCGCGCGAAGCTCTACTACCTGCGTGATCGCATCGGCAAGCGCGCCCGCGTCCGCGAGCGCCGCTCGGTCGGGCCCGAGGAAGTGGTCGAGCGCGGGCTGCTGCACGCGCCCGGCGCCGACGAGCCCGAGGCTCCCGCCGAGATCGCCGACGCCGAGGCGCTCGCGCCCGACACGGCAACCGCGGCCCCCGAGGTCGAGGCTCCCGCCGAGACTGCCGACGCCCCCGCAGCTGAGACTGACGCGCCCGCCGAGGCCGAGGCGCCCGCCGCCGACGCGCCGGACCCGGCCGAGGCGTCCGACTCCCGCGACGAGTGAGAGGCAAGTCGGGCGCCAGCTCCCTGCTGGAGCTCGTGCTCGTCGTCGCCGTCGCGCTCGGTATCGCCCTCGTCGTCCAGGCGTTTGTCGTCAAGCCTTACCGAATCCCGAGCGGTTCGATGGAGCCGACCCTTGCGGTCGGCGAGCGCGTGATCGTCAACCGCATCGGGAATCGCTTCGCGGCTCCCGGCGCCGGCGACATCGTCGTCTTCCACCCGCCCCACGGGGCGGACATCAACGAGTGCGGGGACGCGGGGCAGGGGCCGTTCTACGAAGGCCCGCAGAGTCGCCAGCCCTGCGACAGACCGACGCCGACGCCGTCTGAGCAGAACTTCATCAAGCGCGTCGTCGGGCTTCCCGGCGATCGCATCAGCGTGCACGATGGTCACGTCGTGCGCAACGGCGTCCAGCAGAGAGAGCCATTCATCCGAGCCTGCGGCGGCGGTCCCGACTGCAACCTCGGCACGATCACGATCCCGCCGGGCCACTTCTTCATGATGGGCGATAACCGCGGCGCATCCGACGACAGTCGGTACTGGGGGCCGGTCCCGCGCGACTGGATCATCGGCGGCGCGTTCGTGAGCTATTGGCCGCCCAAGCACGTCGGCCTTCTCTGAGGCGGATCTCGCCGCGCCTGCGCGCGTCCTCGGTCGCTCGCCTGCGTGAGCAGGCGACGCTCCCTGCGTCCTTCGCAGGCACGACGATCTCCACCTCGGAGCCCGTGCCCTTCCACGCCATCCTCGCCGTGCGATACAAGTGCGGTCGATGAGCGCTACTGCCAGCCCTCCGCGCAGACGCAGAGCGAGAGCGCGACCCGCGCGCAGACTCTTTGCGTTTGACCGCTCGCTCGGCGTCCGCTTCGTCGCCGGCGCGGACGAGGCCGGTCGGGGGTGTCTGGCCGGCCCGCTCGTCGCAGCCGCGGTCCTGTTCGACTACGACCGGCTTCGCCCGTCGGACGTGCGCGCGCTCGCGGCGCTCAACGACTCCAAGCAGCAGACCGAGGCGAAGCGCGAGGAGCTGTATCCACTCATCCTGCGCGCTGCCGCCGACGTCGCGGTCGTCTCGCGCTGTGCACCGGGGATCGACCGCCGCGGCCTGCACAAGACGAACCTCGCCGCGCTGAGAGATGCCCTCGGCCGCGTAGCTCGAGACGGCTGCATCTGTCTCAGCGACGGCTTCCCGGTCGCGAGCATCGGCCACGAGCAACGCGCCGTCGTCGGCGGCGACGCGACGAGTGCTGCGATCGCCGCCGCTTCGGTCATCGCCAAGGTCACGCGCGACCGCTATATGCGTCGCGCCGACATGCTTCATCCAGGCTGGGAGTTCGGCGGTCACGTCGGCTACGCGACACCCGAGCACCGCGCCGCGATCGAACGGCTCGGCGTCTCTCCGCTGCATCGGCTGTCGTTTCAGAGCACGGCGTATCAGCAGCTGTCTCTGTAGCGCTCGCGTCTGCGGGCGTTCTCAGTCGCTCGCCTGCGTGCGCAGTCCACGCTCCCTGCGTCCTTTGCAGACACGGCGATCCGCCACCGAGACGGTCTGCCGCCGGGTCAGAAGGCGCCTTCGAGGTGCTCCAGGGCCACGAGGCGGCCGTATGCGTCGATCGTGACGCCGATTGCGTCGAATCGCAGCTCGGGCGTGTGCGGGCGCTGGTGCTGCTCCTGGAGCCACGCGGCCGCCATGCGCCGCAGGCGTCGGCACTGCGCCTCGCGCAGCCCGTCGAACGGTCCGCTGGTGCCCAGCCGCCGGGTCTTGACCTCGCAGAAGACGATGCGCCGGTCGTCGGCGACGATCAGGTCGATCTCGCCCCAGCGGGTGCGGTGATTGCGCGTCAGGATCGCAAAGCCCCGCCGCTCGAGATGTTCGGCCGCGAGCTGCTCTCCGACACGGCCGAGGCGATGACGCAGGTCGTTTGACATGGCGCTGGACGCTACGCCGATTCGCCCCCGATAGCTCTCATTCTTTGTGCCAATTTGCAGGCATTTCGGCACAGATGGGAACGATTGAGAATCGTTGCGAAGCGCGCGTGCGCTGTAACGTCGGCGCTCGTAGCGTGGCGGTCGTGCTCGCTCGCGTCATCACGTTCGCCATCGACGGCATCGACCCCCGGCCTGTGTGGGTCGAAGTCGACATCCGGCCAGGTCTGCCCGCCTTCCACATCGTCGGTCTCGCCGACGCAGCGGTGCGGGAGGCGCGTGAGCGCGTCCGCGCCGCGATCCTCAACTCCGGCTTCGAGTTCCCGGCACGGCGCATCACCGCGAACCTGGCCCCCGCGGACCTGCGCAAGATCGGACCAGGCTTCGACGCGGCGCTCGCCGTCGGCCTGCTCGCGGCCAGTGGCCAGTGCTCGGCTGACGCGCTCGACCGCTGGGCGGTCTTCGGCGAGCTGTCGTTGACCGGCACGGTACGACCCTGCCGCGGCGTGCTCGCGGTCGCCGAAGGAGCACGCCGTGCCGGAGTGGCGGGCCTCATCGTCGCGCGTGAACGAGCGGAGGAGGCCGCGCTCGTGGACAGCGTCGAGGTCGCCGGCGTCGAGGATCTGCGCGGCATCGCCGTGCTGCTCGACGGGGGCGAGGTGCCGCCGCCTGCTCCGGCACCTGCGTCACCTACCGCCGCGGCAACGCCAGACGCGCCCGACCTTGCTGACGTGCGCGGACACGAGCTGCCGCTGCGCGCACTCGAGATTGCTGCGGCGGGCGGTCACAACCTGCTGCTGGAGGGGCCGCCAGGCAGCGGCAAGACGATGCTCGCGCGACGGCTGCCGGGTCTGCTGCCTCCGCTGGCACGCACGGAGGCGCTCGAGGTGACGCGCGTCCAGAGCGTCGCGGGCATCGGCCATCCGGGTGTACTCGCGGCGAGCCGACCCTTCCGCGCTCCCCATCACACCGTCTCGCCGGCGGGGCTGGTGGGCGGCGGGCGGCCGCCCGCTCCGGGGGAGGCGACGCTCGCCCATCATGGCGTCCTCTTCCTCGATGAGCTGTCGGAGTTCTCGCGTCCGAGCCTCGAGGCGCTGCGCCAGCCGATCGAGGACGGCGAGATCGTGATCGTGCGCGGGCAGCAGGCGCTGCGGTTCCCTACTCGCTTCACCCTGGTCGCCGCGACCAATCCGTGCCCGTGTGGGTACGCGGGGAGCGAGCGCGCATGCCGTTGCGGTGAGCATGAGCTGGCGCGGCACCGTCGCCGGCTCAGTGGACCGCTGCTCGACCGCATCGACTTACTGGTGACGGTCGCGCGACCGAGCGCCGACGCACTGAACGGCGCGCCCGTGACGTCGTCTGCGACGGTCCGAGAGCGAGTGCTCGCCGCTCGTGAGCGTCAGCACGCGCGGCTGGCCGACACGACGGCCCACACGAACGCGCAGCTCGATGCCCGCCTGCTGCGCGCGCACGTGCGCATCGGCGGGGCCACCCGGCGGATGCTCGCGCAGGCATACGACCGTGGAGGCCTCAGTGCGCGCGGTCACGATCGCGTGCTGCGGGTCGCGCGCACGATCGCCGACCTCGCGGACCGGGAGGCAGTGACCTTCGACGACGTGCTCCAGGCCCTCGCGCTGCGCACGTGCGACTCCACGGACGACGCGGTCGCAGCATGAACGTCCCAGCATGCGATTTGTCGAGGCTGCCCTGTCGGCCATGTCTGCGCCGTTCGTGGCTGATCGCGCGGCTGTCCGGACACATCGAGCTTGCATGGAGCGCACGCCGCGGCCGGGCGGGACTGCTGGCGCTCGAGGACTCGGAGCTGATTGCTTCGCTCGCAGGGGATCGTCGCGCGACGATCCTTACGGAGTACGACCGCTTTGACGACGGGACCGCCCGCGACCACTGTGCGGCGCGTGGCGTGACGGCATTGTGCCGGTGTGACCCGCGCTACCCATCCCCGCTCCAGGATCTGCCAGATGCTCCGGCCGTCCTCTACGTCTGCGGCGAGCTTGAGCGCTTCGAGCGCGCCGTGTCCACCGACCGCGTCGCCATCGTGGGTGCACGCCGGGCGACCGATTACGGACTGCAGCAGGCGCGTGGGCTCGGGCGTGGTCTCGCCGGTGCTGGCCTGACGGTCATCAGCGGCATGGCGCTCGGCGTCGACGCCGCGGCGCACATCGGCGCACTCGACGCCCAAGGCATGACGATCGCCGTTCTGGCGTGCGGTCCCGAGCAGGTCTATCCGGCGAGCAAGAGGCGCTTGCACGCACGGATCGTCGCGACCGGCGCCGTCGTCGCCGAGCTGCCGCCCGGGACGCCGCCGCGCCGCTGGTGCTTCCCGGCGCGGAATCGCATCATCGCCGCGCTTGGGCAGGCGACGGTGGTCGTCGAGGCGGGGGAGCGGTCCGGATCGCTGATCACCGCCGGACAGGCGGCCGACCTCGGGCGCGAGGTCGCGGCGTTGCCCGGTCTCGTCACGGCGCCGCTCGCCGCCGGCACGAACGGGCTGATCGCCGACGGCGCCCAGCTGGTGCGCGGCGCGCACGACGTGCTGGAGCTGCTGTTCGGTGCCACCGCGCTCACACTGCTGTCGGCGCGGGCGGACGATCGCACCGTCGGGCTGGAGCCGGACCTGCGCGCGCTGCTCGACCACGTCGGCGGCGGCTGCGACACGGTTGCGGCATTAGCGGGCCGCGGTGTGGGCATCGACGCAGCGCTTGCCGGGCTCGCGCAGCTCGAACTGCGCGGACTCGTGCGGCGAGGTTCCGGTGGGCGGTACACGGCCACCTGTTAGACCGGACGCTCCGGTCCGCCGTCATGTGCAACCGCGCCGTGGCCGGCGACGTCGCGATCGACGTGCCGAGGCGGGCGGTCGACACGGACGGGCACGCTCTAACCTGCGCCCCGTGACGACGCCTGACCCTCGCCTCCCGGCCGTGCTCTCGATCGCAGGCTCCGACTCCGGGGGAGGCGCGGGCATCCAGGCCGACCTGAAGGCGTTCGCGGTGTGCGGGGTGCACGGCATGACGGCGATCACGGCGATCACGGCGCAGAACACGGTCGGCGTCGACGCCGTTGGCGCGATCGATCCGGAGCTGATCGTCGCGCAGGTGCATGCGGTCCAGCGCGACATCGGCATCGATGCGGTCAAGATCGGGATGCTCGGCACCGTGGCGACGATCGCCGCCGTCGAGCGGGCGCTCGATGAGCTCGAGCCCGACACGCCGATCGTGCTGGATCCGGTGATGGTCTCGGAGTCCGGTGCGGAACTGCTGGCGGAGGCGGCACGCTCGGCGCTCGTCGAGCGGCTCCTGCCGCGCGTTACCGTCGTCACCCCCAATCTGCCGGAGGCACGAGCGATCGCGGGGCACGCGGACGCGGACGCGCCGGAACTCGCCCGCGCGATTCACACGCTCGGGCCCCGCTGCGTGGTCGTCACAGGAGGTCATCGCGAACGGGCGATCGACGTCTTCTTCGACGGCGAGACACTTGTAGAGATCCCCGGAGACCGATTTCCCGACGGCGCTGCGCATGGGTCGGGGTGCACCCACTCCTCGATCTTGGCGGCACATCTCGCACACGGCTTCACGCCGCTCGAGGCGGCGCACGCGGCAAAGAGACTCGCCGCGCGCGCCGTGCGCGACGGGCTGCGCGAGATCGGGCAGGGGCCCGGTCCGGTCGACGTGCTCGGCATTCGGACCCGCCGTCCCGGCGGCACATAACCCTCTGCCATAATCGGCACATGAAGTTCCTGCGCATGAAGCCTGGGCATGGCGAGGTGCTGATCGCCGAGGGGGACGTCGAGGTCCGCCGGGACGAGGAGCGGTTGGTGGAGGAGTTCCGCCAGCAGCTCGACGCCGGCATGTGGGCCGCCGTCCCGCTCAGCGGCGAAGGACGCCGCACCGCGCAGCTCGCGCGCAGCTTCTCCGATGTCCCGCGCGACGCCGAGCGCGTGATCTTCTTCCCGCGCGCCGCGGGCGGGCGCTGATCGCCATGCGGGCAGTCGGGTAGGGGACCCGCCGTGCTGCTGGCGCTCACCGCCACCGCGCTCGTCGTCATTGCGCTGCTGTGGGAGGTCGTCGCGCCGCCGCTCGGCGAGGCGCTCTCGCGCCATCGCGCACGCCGCCAGCTCGTATCGACGCCGGACTACGACCCCGGTCGCGAGCGGCGGGCCGAGGCGCGCGCCCGGCAGTTGTTGAAGTCGTGCGTCAATGACGAGGAATGGGCGATGTATCGCGACCTCGGCTTCATCCGTGTGTGGGGGATGCAGGCTGAGCGGCCGGGGGCGCACGCGGCCACCGCCGGTACGCCATACGCGTACCTGGTCTACCCGCACAAGCCGATCCTCGCCTACCTGCCGCAGACGGGCCGGCTGCTGAACGAGTACTGCGTCGCGTTCCCGGACGAGACACGGCCCTACGGCAGCGCGCGCCTGCCTGACTCCGACGACGTACTGGCCAAGTGGATGGCGCTCACGGGCGACGAGCGGCGGCTGATCGAGACCGCCAACCTGCACCTCCCAGGTCGTCAGCTCGATCCGCGGCAGATCAAGCGCGACCTGTGGCGCCTGCGCCAGTGGGAGCGCGAGCGCGCCAAGATCGCGGGCGCGAGAGCGACCTCGGACGGGACGGCGCGGGACGGTACGGTTCCCGCTCCATGAGCGAACCGGCCGCCTTCGACGTCAAGCACCGCAGTCGCGCCCTCACCGAGGGCCCCGCGCGGGCCGCCGCGCGTGCCTACTTGCACGGGATCGGCTACGCCGCTGAGGACCTTGCGAAGCCGATCGTCGGCGTCGCCCATTCGTGGATCGAGACGATGCCGTGCAACTTCAACAACCGCGTGCTCGCGGCGAGAGTGAAGGACGGGATCCGCGCCGCTGGCGGCACGCCGATGGAGCTCAACACGATCGCGATCTCCGACGGGATCACGATGGGCACGTCGGGCATGCGCGCGTCGCTCGTCTCGCGCGAGCTGATCGCCGACTCGATCGAGCTGGTTGCCAGCGCGCACCATTTCGACGCGCTCGTCGTCATCAGCGGCTGCGACAAGACGATCCCCGGGACCGTGATGGCGCTCGCGCGCCTCGATATCCCGGGGCTGATGCTCTATGGCGGCTCGATCCGTCCCGGCCACTACAAAGGCGCCGAGGTGACGATCCAGCAGGTGTTCGAGGCCGTGGGCGCCTTCGCCGCGGGGAAGATCACCGAGGACGAGCTGCACGAGCTGGAGGAGGTTGCCTCGCCGGGTGCCGGCGCCTGTGGCGGTCAGTTCACGGCCAACACTATGGCGATGGCGTTCGAGGTGCTCGGCATCTCGCCCGCCGGTTCGTCGATGGTGCCGGCCGAGGACGGCGGCAAGCTGGACGTTGCGAGAGCGTGCGGCGAGCTCGTGATGGACGTCCTGCGGCGCGGCCAGCGGCCGAGCGACGTGATCACGAAGCCCGCGCTCGAGAATGCGATCGCAGCGGTCGCGATGAGTGGCGGCTCGACGAACGGGGTCCTGCACCTGCTCGCCGTCGCAAAGGAGATTGGCGTGCCGCTGACGATTGACGAGTTCGACGCGATCAGCGAGCGCACGCCGCTGCTGTGCGACCTGCAGCCGGGCGGCAGATACGCCGCGACCGATCTGTACGAGGCCGGCGGCGTGCCGCTTGTCCTCAAGCGCCTTGCCGAGGCCGGCGGCCTCAACCGCGATGCGATCACGGTCACCGGCCGGCCGATCGGCGAGCACGCCGACGAGGCGCAGGAGACGGCGGGGCAGGACGTTGTGCGTCCGCTGTCCGACCCGCTGAAAGCCACCGGCGGCTTCGCGATCCTGCGCGGCAACGTCTCGCCGGATGGCTGCGTCGTCAAGCTCGCCGGCCACGAGCGGCGCCACCACGTCGGTCCGGCGCGCGTGTTCGACGGCGAGGAGGCGGCGATGGCCGCTGTTCTCGACCACGAGATCCAAGCGGGCGACGTCGTCGTGATCCGCAACGAGGGTCCCGCCGGTGGTCCGGGGATGCGCGAGATGCTCGCCGTCACGGCGGCGATCCAGGGTGAGGGACTGGGGGAGAGCGTCGCGCTGATCACCGACGGCCGCTTCTCCGGCGCCACGCACGGCTTCATGGCGGCCCACGTCGCGCCGGAGGCGGTCAAGGGCGGGCCGATCGGCGCGCTTCGGGATGGCGACGAGATCACGATCGACGTCGACGGACGCCGGATCGACGTGGCGCTCTCGGACGACCAGATCACCGAGCGGCTCGAGGACTACAGACCTGCGCCGCGTGCCGACGAGCACGTCGACGTCGCGATCCAGAAGTACGCCAAGCTCGTCGGCAGCGCCGCCGAGGGCGCGATCACGCACTGAGCGCTTCGCCGGCGGCAGCCGACTCGGCAGGTGCGTCTGGCCGTGCCGCCGACGCGGGCGACGGCTGCTCGCTCAGAAACGTCTCCAGCAGTGCATTGAAGCGCTCGGGCCGCTCCAGCATCGCGACGTGTCCGGTGTCGGGCCAGACCTCGACGCGCACGTCCGGGATCAGCTTGCCGAAGCGCTTCGCATCGCGAACCGGGATCACGTGGTCGTCCGCGCCCCACAGGACGAACGTCGGGCAGGCGATCTCCGGCAGCCGCTCGCTGATGCGATGCGTCAGGACCGCCTCCAGAGCGGGCAGGAAGCCTGGCTTGCCGGAGCCCTGCATCAGCTCGTGCGCGAGCGGCGCCGACAGGCGGTCCGGATGACGCGCGACGAAGCTCAAGGCGATCCGGCGCGTGCCCGGGCGCCGCGCCATCTCTGCGTTGCGGGCGGCGGCGCGCGTCATGATCGCTGCCAGCACACGACCGCCGGTCAGCACGGCGTCGCGTTGGACCAGCTCGGCGGAGATGCCGGCGGCGGAGACGAGCATCAGCCGCTCCACACGCTGTGGCGAGACGATCGCGAGCTCGGAGGCGATGTGGCCACCCATCGAGTTGCCGACGACCGCGGCGGCGTCGATCGACAGCGCGTCGCAGACGCCCTCCAGGAAGCGCGCATAGCCGGCGATGGAGATCGGCTCGCGCGGCAGCGGTGAGGCGCCGAAGCCCGGCAGGTCGACGGCGATCACACGATGCGTGCGTGCGAAGTGGGGGATGTTCTCAAGCCAGTTCTGCCAGCAGCCCGACAGTCCGTGAACGAGCAGCAGCGGTGGGCCGGCACCGAGCTCGACCACGTTGACCGGCGTCCCGTCCACGTCGATCCAGCGCTGGTGCGCCGGCCAGTCGATGTCCAGCCAGGCTGACCTTCCCCGTGCGCCATAGCCGTCGTGGAAGGGTGGGGTGTCTCGCGCCACGCCGGCGTCTACCCTGTGGCCCAGATGCGCATCGGGATCGACATCGATTCGACATTGCACCACTACTGGGACCTGTTCGCGCTGCTTGCGCAGCGGCGCTTCGGCGTTGCGCTCGCCTACGACGAGCAGGTCACCTGGGACATCGTTCAGCTGCGGCGCGAGCAGATCGCGGCGCTCGTCGCCGAGAGCCATCGCCGCGAGCACGTGCTCGGCGCTGCGCCGTACGCCGGCGCGGTCGAGACGATCGCCAGCTGGCATGCGCAGGGGCACTTCATCCACATCACGAGCCATCGCTCGACGGACGCGCACGACGCGACGGCTGCCTGGCTCGAGCAGATCTCCCTGCCGTACGACGACCTGCACTGCTCCTGGGACAAGATCTCGCGCTGCTCCGAGATCGACATCGACGTGCTGATCGACGACAGCCCGCAGAACATCCTGCGGGCCCAGGACGCCGGCATCGTGCCGGCAACGCTCGCTCATCCGTGGAACCGCGAGCTGTGCCGCGAGGAGGGCGTCATCTGCGCGGCCGACTGGCCGGAGCTCGCGGAGCGGCTGGCGCCGGTGCTCGCCGCGCCGTTGCGCACGCGATAGAAGAACGCTTCTCGTACGGTCGTCCGCCCGCGTGTGCCAGATCGCGTGCAGCCCTTTGTGAACGTCCGGACCCTGCGTAGAATCGAGCGCGAGGCGCTGTGCGCAGTCGTGGACTCCTCATCGGGATGGGAATTGCGGCCGTGGTGCTCGTGGCGGCCGTTGGTGCGTGGGCGTACGACCACGGCAAGCGCGACACGATCGCCGAGGGCGTTCGCGTGGGCGGCGTCAGCGTCGGCGGGTTGAGTGCCGAGCAGGCACGCACCAAACTCCGCGCGCAGCTCCTCGCACGGCTCCAGCGGCCGGTCGTCGCGACCTACGAGGGCAGACGCGTCGTGCTGTCGGCCCGGCGTGCCGGCGTCGCGGTGAACGTCGAGCAGGCGGTCGACGACGCGGTCGCGCGCAGCCGCACGGGCTTCTTCGTCTCACGCGTGGCGCGCGACGTGACCGGCGGCAGCGTCGCCGCCGACATCCGGCCGCGCGTCGTCTACTCCAGGCTCGCAGTCGCTCACTTCGTCGCGCAAGTCGGCGACGGTTTCGACAGACCGGCGCGGGACGCGAGCATCGAGTTCTCGCCGACGTCGCTCGAGCCGGTGACCGGGCAGGACGGCGCGACCGTCCAGCGGCGCCCGCTGCACCGCTCGATCGTGCGCGCGCTGACGGACCCGGGCGCCTCGAACACAGTTGCGGTGCGCGCGCGCACCACCAGACCGAAGGTCACGACCGCCCAGTTGGCAGCCAAGTATCCGGTCGTCATCACCGTCGACCGTGCGAACTTCCGCCTGCGCCTGTGGAAGAGCCTCAAGCTCGCCAAGACCTACACCATCGCCGTCGGCGCAGTCGGTCTGGAGACGCCGGCTGGGCTCTACGCGATTCAGAACAAGCAGGTCGACCCGGTCTGGAACGTGCCCAACAGCGACTGGGCGGGCGACCTCGCCGGGAGGGCGATCCCGCCGGGTCCGTCGAACCCCCTCAAGGCGCGCTGGATGGGCATCTACGCCGGTGCCGGCATCCACGGAACCGACTCGATCAGCTCCCTCGGCTCCGCCGCCTCGCACGGTTGCGTCCGCATGGCGGTCCCCGACGTGATCGACCTGTACGACCAGACGCCGGTAGGCGCGCCCGTCTACATCGCCTGACCTGGCACGCCCCTCGGGCCAGCTACGCCGATCCGCGCGCCAGGGGGCCGCGGCGCAGCTCCTCAACGTCGATCTCCTCCCAGCCGGCTTGCAGCAAAGAGGCATGGTGCTCGCCGTGGCGAATAGCGAGTGCACCGATGAAGATGCCCCGTTCCCGCCTTCGCAGTACCGCGTACCACATGGTGGTCGCATCATCGCTGCCCTGGATGCGCAGCCATGGGCGCGCGGGCTCTTCGGCTTCGGCGACCATGCCGGCCTCGATCAGCTGCCGTCGCGTCGCGACCTGACCCGTGTCGGTGTCGATGAAGAAGACGGCCACAGCGGCCCAGCGTAGCGGCGAGCAGCCGCGTGAGGACGGCTGGCGTCGTGCGCTCGCGCTGCTGGAACAGGATCTGCGCCGGCGCGGCGCCGCTGAGAAGACGCGTCACGCGTATGCCGTCGACACCCGGCAGTTCGTGCTCTGGGCGACCGCTCAGCAGCTGGCCCCCAGCGCCGTCACGCCGCGTCTGCTGCGGCGTTACGCCGCCGGGCTCACGGAGACCGGGCAGGCGCCGAGCACCGTCGCGCGCAAGCTGGCGTCGCTGCGGGCGCTGTTTCGCACGCTCGTCGAGCATGGCCTGCTCGAGCAGAACCCCGCCGACCTGCTGTCCGCGCCGCGCCGCGGTGAGCGGCTGCCGCGCGTCCTGAAGGCGGCTGAGGTCGCCGCGCTGCTCGACCGCATCCCGGCGGACACGGCGCTCGCTCTGCGCGACCGCGCGCTGTTCGAGCTGGCCTACGCCTCCGGCCTGCGCGCCGAGGAGCTCGTGAACCTCGACCTGACTGCGATCGACTTCGACAGCGAGCATGTGCGAGTGGAGGGGAAGGGCGACAAGACGCGCTTCGTCCCTGCCGGCGAACCGGCGCTGCGGGCGATCAACCGCTATCTGACGCGCGGGCGGCCCGCGCTGCTGACCGCCGATGCGACGCAGGCGCTGTTCATCTCGAAGTCGGGCCGACGCTTGTCGACGTCCGACGTCCGACGTCGGCTGCGCGTGTGGGCACGCCAGGCGGCAGGCGTCGCCGGCGCCTCGCCGCACACCTTGCGGCACTCCTTCGCGACCCACCTGCTGGATGGGGGCGCCGACCTGCGCTCGATCCAGGAACTGCTGGGCCATGCCTCCATCTCTACGACCCAGGTCTACACTCGGGTAGAGTCCGCGCGGTTGAGATCTGCCTACGCACGAAGTCACCCGCGGGCCTAGGCGGCAGGGAGGCGACGCTGGAAACCAACGTCAAAGCGATTGAGCTCAAGGACCTCTGGCGTCGCTATAAGGCGAGCGGCGACGGACGGGCCCGTGAGCGGCTGGTGGTCGCCTATTCCCCCCTTGTGAAGTACGTCGCTGGCCGTATGGCCTCGGGTCTGCCTGCTCATGTCGAGGAAGCGGACCTGATCTCCTACGGCCTCATCGGACTCATCTCTGCGATCGAGCGTTTCGACCTCGGCCGCGAGATCAAGTTCGAGACGTATGCGATTCCGCGTGTCCGCGGCGCGATCATCGACGAGCTGCGCTCGCTCGACTGGGTCCCGCGCAGCGTGCGCGCTCGCGCCCGCGAGATCGAGCGTGCGAACGCGAAGCTCGAGCACAAGCTGCAGCGCGCGCCGACCGACGAGGAGATGGCGAACGAGCTCGACATGTCGATGGACGAGTTCCAGGACGCGCTGATCCAGATCTCGAACTCGACGATCGCCGCGCTCGACGAGCTGTGGACCGTGTCCGACTCCAGCGGCGACCAGATCTCCCTGCTCGACACGATCCAGGATCCCGACGCGCCCGATCCCGAGAAGGTGGTCGACGCGAGTGAGCTGAAGGACCGCGTCGCGGAGGCGATTGCGCGGCTGCCCGAACGCGAGAAGCTGGTGATCGCGCTCTACTACTACGAGAACCTGACGCTGCGCGAGATCGGCGAAGTGCTCGGCGTGACCGAGTCGCGCATCTCGCAGCTGCACACGAAGGCCGTCCTGCGCCTGCGCTCTCGCCTCGGCGAGAACGGCGACTCGGACCTCCGCTAGGCGAATTTCTCGCAACGCCCGCAAAAGCGCGGGTATGGTCGGATCTCCAGCTCACCGAGAGGAGACCCGGCATGCACACGTCCGCCGACCGGATTCGCAACGTCGCCCTCGTCGGACACCGCGGCAGCGGCAAGACGTCGCTGCACGAGGCGCTGCTCTACACGGCCGGAGCCGTCAGCCGCCTCGGACGCGTGACGGAGGGGACGACGGTCTCCGACGCGGACGCGGACGAGAAGGCGCGCCAGATGTCGATCTCGGCGGCGCTGACGTCATTCGAGTGGCAGGAACGCAAGGTCAACCTGCTCGACACGCCGGGCGAGCCGAGCTTCGTCGCCGACGCACTCGGCGCGCTGCGCGTGTGCGAGTCGGCGATCTTCGTCGTCAACGCCGTGATGGGCGTCGAGGTCTCGACGACGCGACTGTGGCAGCGCGCGGCCGAGCTGGACCTCGCGCGGCTGCTGTTCGTGAACATGCTCGACCGCGAGCGGGCCGACTTCTTCCGCACGCTCGACGGCCTCAAGGCGGCCTTCGGCCCGCACGTCGTCGCGACGGAGATCCCGATCGGCTCCGAGCACGACGTCACCGGCGTGATCGACCTGGTCGACATGAAGGCCTACGCCTACGACGGCGACGGCCGCGACAACTGCAGAGAGATCCCGATCCCGGACGAGCTGGTCGACCAGGCGCAGGAGTACCGCGAGAGACTGATGGACGAGGTCGCCGAGAACTCCGACGCGCTGATGGAGCGTTATCTGGAGGGTGAGGAGATCTCGCACGACGAGATCGTCGGCGCGCTCAAGGAGGGCACGAACCACGGTGCGCTGTTCCCCGTCACCTGCGGCGTCGCCACGCGCAACCTCGCGACGAACCGCCTGCTCGACGCGATCGTCGAGGACCTGCCCTCGCCGGTGAAGCACGGCGGGCTGGAGGTGGCGGGCATGACGCTCGAACCGGTCGAGGACGCCGACCTCTACGCCTACGTCTTCAAGACGCGCGCCGACCCGTTCGCCGGGCGCATCAACATCTTCCGCGTCTATCAGGGCACGATGAGGCACGACAGCCAGGTGCTCAACACGCGCGCTCACGCGAAGGAGCGGATCGGCCAGCTGATCGCCTTCAGAGGGCGCGAGACGCAGCATGTCGACGAGTTCGGACCGGGCGACATCGGCGCGGTCGCGAAGCTGAAGGAGACGCGCGCCGGCGACTGGCTCGCAGCGCGCGACGAGCCGATCGAGATGCCGTCGATCCCGCTGCCGGCGCCGGTGATGGCCTTCGCGATCGAGCCGAAGACGAAGGGCGACGAGGACAAGGTGTTCACTGCGTTGCGCCGCCTGCAGGAGGAGGATCCGACGATCGACCTGCACCGCGACGACCAGACCGGCGAGCAGATCGTCGCCGGCCTCTCGCAGATCCACGTCGAGGTCGTGATAGCGCGGCTGCGCGAGCGCTTCGGTGCGGAGGTCGAGCTGCATCCGCCGCGGGTGCCGTACCAGGAGACGATCCGCGCGAGCGCGAGAGCGCACGGCCGTCACAAGAAGCAGAGCGGCGGGCGCGGGCAGTTCGGCGACTGCCATATCGAGGTCGATCCGCTGCCGTCCGGTACGGGCTTCGAGTTCGTCAACGCGATCAGAGGCGGCGCGATTCCGGGCAGCTTCATCCCCGCGGTCGAGAAGGGGGTGCTGGAGGCGATGCAGCGCGGCGCCGTCGCCGGCTATCCCGTCAAGGACGTGCGGGTGCGGCTCTACGACGGCTCCTTCCATTCGGTCGACTCGTCCGAGATGGCATTCAAGACGGCCGGCATGCTTGCGATGCGCGACGCGCTCGCATCAGCGAGCCCCGTGCTGCTCGAGCCGATCATGCAGGTCGCGGTCTCCGTGCCGGAGGAGGCGGTCGGCGACGTCATCGGCGATCTCAACAGCCGTCGCGGGCGTCCGTTGGGGATGGAGTCCACCAGTGGGATGACCGAGGTGCGCGCCGAGGTGCCGATGGCCGAGCTGCTCGGCTATGCGCCCGACCTGCGCGCGATCACCGGTGGCCAGGGCGAATTCACGATGGAGGTGGCGCGCTACGAGGAGGTCCCGGCCCACCTCGTCGAGAAGGTCGTGGCGCAGCTTCGCGGCGACGCGCAGACGGTCAGCGGATAGCCAGCGTGAGCGGGGGTCGTCGGGCCGCAGACGGCTGCTAGCCTCGACGACCCTCATGATGACGAAGGACATCCGCACCTCCAACGTGCAGGTCACGTGCGACGTCTGTGGCCGCACGCTGCTGCGCGGCGAGTACGCCGAGACCTACATCGCCGGCGGTAGCCGCCGCCAGGTGTGCGAGCTGTGCAGCGCACGGGCGGTGCACGAGGGCTGGGTGCGAGAGGGCGTCGCGCTCGAGCGCACGACGCGCAGCTTCGGCGGCGAGCGACGACGGTCGCTGCTGGGGCGCCTGCGGCGTGCGGGCGGCGGCCGCGGCGATGGCGACGGCGACGCGCCGGCATCCCCGCGCCCCCATTCGAACGGGTCCGGCAACGGCTGGCACGGGCCCGACGAGCACGAATCGCTGCCGGAGCTCCCGGTTGAGCCGCGGCAGGTGCGCGCCGTGCCGACGAGCGTCGAGCAGCGCACGGTCAGCGCGATCGAGCGCTTCAACCGCAGTGAGCATCCGCGCACGGTGGCGGGGGTCGCGCGTTCACTCGGGGCCCCGGTCGTCGTCGTACGGCCGACCGAGGAGCAGGGCTCGCTGGTGACGGTTGTCGTGTCGTGGGAGCTGTGCTGGTACCGGTATGAGGTGGAGCTGTCCGACGGCGGAGCGGCCGTTCGGCTCGCCGGGCAGGGCTACGAGCTCACGGAGATCCCCGTCGAAGACCGCGCCGAGCCGAACGCTGCCGCAGACGAGTACGGCACGCTTACGCCGGCCTGATGTCGGCAAGACCCACTAGCATTGCCCGCCGATGAGGGCTGGCCGTTGATCTACTGCGTTGTGCCCGCCGCGCTCGCGGACGAGCTGTACGACAAGCTCACCGCGTACTACGCGGACGATCCGAACGTGACCGTCATCGTCGATCGCCGAAAAGGCGAGCGACGTACCCGCGGCGACAACGGCGGCGGTAAGCGCGAGCTGCGCGACCGCCGGCAGCGGTCCTACACCGACCGCCAGCCGCAGACGCTCGCCGACGCGTGACGTGGGGGTCTCGATGAAGCTCGTCGTCCATGTCGACGGCGGGGCGCGGGGAAATCCCGGTCCTGCCGCGATCGGCGTCGTCGTCTCCGACCTCGAGGGCGGGGTGGTGGAGGAGCTCGGCGAGCCGATCGGCGAGACGACGAACAACGTCGCCGAGTACCGCGCGCTGCTGCGGGGACTCGAGCGCGCGCGTGCGCTCGGGGCCGAGGACGTCGAGGTCGTGGGCGACTCCGAACTGGTCGCCAAGCAGATCAATGGGCAGTACAAGGTCAAGCACGCCGGTCTGAAGCCGCTGTACGCGGAGGCGCTGCAGGCGCTCGCCGGCTTCGACCGCTGGCGTGTGCGAACCGTCCCGCGCGCGCAGAACGCGGCGGCGGACGCACTCGTCAACGCAGCGCTCGACGCCGCCGCCTGAGCAGCCGACCTGCTGCCGGAGGTTCGGCGGTTCGTGCTATGACGCACGCCGCAGGCGCTCGACCTGTGCCGGTTCACGTCGCCCCGCTTCGGGGATACCCCGTCATGCGCTCGACGAAAGGGGTGGCCGATGGCAGAGCAGCGCGGGGTGGCACAGGCAAGCCACCAGACAATTCGTCTCAGCAAGGGCAAGCACGCGGCTCCCAGCGAGGGAGCGTGCGTGATGGAGCTCGCTTCGATGCTCGCGGGGGAACCGTTCAGCGACCGACCGGCGACAGTCTGTCCGGTGATCGCGGGCTTCATGCGCGCCTACAACGATCGCGTCGATGACGACCGGCGTCAGGATCTCTACCGGTATGCGGCCGAGGTCGTCGGCTCTCGCGCGGCGCCCGAGATCGAGCACGCGCGTGAGCGGCGGTGCCTTGAGTGGGCCGACACGATGCGGCGTCAGCGGCCGCGTCCGCTGCGCTGGATGGGGCGTGGTGGAGGACCGGGCGCGGTCGATCGCCGGCTCGGACTCGATGCTGCGGGCACCTATGCCGCGCGCGCGATTCGGCGACACGGCGAGCGTACGCACACCGCAGCACTCGCCCTCGTGGATGAGCTGATCGCGATGGGACGTGTGTCGGTTGAGCGGTCGCCGCAGTTGCGTACGCCGGCGGCGCCGGCCGACGTGTTCTCGCTGGCTACCGAGTAGGTGCTTCGCCTGCACCGACGAGATCGTCCGCTCCAAGGGCGAGCTCGTCGGGGCGGTCGGCGACGGACAGCAGCCAGTTCCCACGCTCATCCCGACGCAACAGGCCGCGTTCCGCGAGCGTGCCCAGGGCCGAGGTGACCGACGGCCGCTGGGCTCCGACGAGCAGCGCGAGCTGACGGTGGGTGAGCGCGAGGGGGATCATCACGCCGTCCGCGGTGACCTTGCCGAAGCGGTCGGCGAGGTGCCAGAAGAACGCCAGCAGGCGCGTGTCGACGCGCTTGAGGCTGTGGATGCTGACCATCACGCCAAGGTTGTGGGCGCGCTCGGTGGAGCGTGCCACGAGCGCCGTCACGAGCGCTGGCCAGTGAGCGGCCACGCGCAGGAAACGGCGATCGAGCAGCGCGAGCCGGGTCGGCTCGATGATCCGCCAGCCGACCTCGTGCTGCATCGGAGCGTCGGTACCGCGGTTGTCCTGCGGGCGCAGCAGCGTCCCCGGGCCGATCAACTCGCCGCAGCGCGCATCCGCAACGGTCACGTCGCGGATCACAAGGCCCTCGAGCACAAGCAGGCCCAGCTCCGCAGCTGTTGCCTCGTCAGCTTCGGGAAGCCAGTCGCCGGTCGGCAGCTCGAGCACGCCGGCGACCGCATGCTGACGCGCGCGGCGACGCTCGGGCTCTGCCAGGACGCTGCGCAGTCCCGCGTCGTGATCGAGCACATAGACGAAATGCTCGTGTGCACGGGTTTGGTCTGTGACGGACACGCTGTCGTCCACGTACCCGTTCCGGGCGATTCGCTCGCACCCGATTTCGTCGAGCCCTTCGCGCGGGCGTCGCCGGCACTGCGGGAGGCCGGCGACGCCCCGCGACAGGCGGCGGTACTACGGCTTGATGATCTGCGGCTTGATGATCGGCTTGATGATGCCCATGGCTCGTTTCACCCCCTCTCCAAGTCTTCCGTGGTGGCGCGTCAGCCGGCTCGTCCTGCGACATAGACGAGCTTCGTATGGGCGTCCTCATCGGCGTCCTCGTGGAGGACTCCGCCGGTGGACTGCCCCAGCACGGCTCGACAAGCGAGTCCTGCTGACGACAAGGCGTGGCGAATCGTGGGCTCGGGGTGGTGGCGTTGGACGTGGCGGCTGACGGCGTTGCCGCCATCGCCTGCAAGCTCGATCGCTGCCGAGCACACGGCGCCCGGTTGGATCGGCTCGACGGTCTCCCCGCGCCACACTGCGGCGGCGAGCGGTCGCTCGAAGGTGGCGTTGGCGGCGAAGCCAGCGCGGTATGTCGAGATCGTGTTCGTGTCGAACAGGTAGACCCCGTCCGGTGCGAGCAGGCGCGCGACGCTCGCAAACGCCGCGATCAGGTCATCCACGCTGAGCAGGTAGTTGACCGCGTCGTCGAGGCACGTCACGAGTCCAAACGCGCCAAGTTCTGGCAGATCCCGCATGTCGGCGACGAGGACTCGCTCCGGATCGATGTCGGCGCAACCCCGGGCGCGATCGATCATCGCGGGGGAGATGTCGCACGCCCACACGTCGTAGCCGCGGGCCAACAGTGGCGCGAAGCTCTTGCCGGTCCCGCACGCCACGTCCAGGACGCGCGGGCCATCTGCCCCGTGGTTGCGGGCAATCTGCTCGAGCCGATCGATCCACGCGTCGTGGTCGTAGCCGTCGGTGAAGTCGTCGTAGACGGGCGCGAGTCGCTCGTATGCGAGCAGCGCCGGGGTCGCAGTCATGGTGGCCATGACCAGCAAGACCCACAGAACGCTCACAAACGTTTCACATACTTCGTGAACTTCCACGCAACCTAGGCGATGCTGCCCATGTGGCTGGAGCTGGCGAGGGGGACCGCTCGCATCCGCCGGGCGGCGAGTGGAACTGGACGCTGATGCGTGGCATCGCGGTTCGCGAGGCCCGGCGCTACCTCGGCGCTGCCCATGACGTGGACGAAGTCGTGCAGGAGGCGCTCGTGCGCGCCTGGCGTCGCCGCAGCACCTGCCACGGCGATGACCACATGCCGTGGATGCGCCAAATTGCGCGCAACGAGGCGCTGCGTTTGCTCGAGCGGCGGCGTCGTCGCTCCGAGTTCGAGTTCCTCGACGATGACACGCTGCTGGTGGGCGTTGCCGACGACGAGGCTCAGCAGGAGCAGGAGGGCATGCTGCTCCGGATGGAGGTCGAACAAGTCGTCGGTTGCCTGAGCGTTGCTGACCGACAGCTTCTTGCACTACGCTATGAGCGCGATCTGACCCAGCCGGAGGTGGCTCGCATGCTCGGAATCCCGGAAGGAACCGTCAAGATCCGACTCCATCGGCTCCGTGGACGGTTGCGCAAGGCATTGGACGCCCCTGTATGAAGCCTTATAGCGACATCAACGATCCGCGTCTCATCAAGGCCCTCGCGCATCCTCTGCGCGTACGGATCCTCTCGATTCTCGAGACGCGCGACATGGCAAGCCCCAACGAGATGGCCGACGAGCTCGGCGTCTCGCTCGGGGTTATGAGCTATCACGTGCGTCGTTTGCACGCACTCGGATTTCTCGAACTCGTCAAGCGCACTCCGCGCCGTGGCGCGATAGAGCACCACTACCGCGCGAAGGCGCGACCGCGCGTCACCGACGAGGGTTGGGCGGAGACGCCGTCGATCGTCAAGCGCGCGATGGTTGGTGCCTCGCTGCAGCAGATCACCGGATACATCAACACGGCGGCTGCGCAGGGTGGCTTCGATCGCGGTGACGCGCACCTCAGCCGAACCGTCCTGATGCTGGACGACGAGGGCTGGAAGGAACTCGCCGGCGAGATGGCGCAGTGGATGGCCCGCGTCGAGCAGTTGGAGGAGGAAAGCCTCCAGCGCATGGCCGAGTCGGGTGAGGACAGCGCCACCGCGGCCAAGCGGAGCGCCGCGATCCTGATGCTGTTCGAGGCCGACGGCGTGCCCGAGAACGATCCCGCGCGCGACGTCAACGGCGACGACCAGCGTCTCGGCCGCCGCTCGTCGCGGCGCCCGCGCCCGCTGCGCGCCGTCGGCAGCGACTGAACGACACGGCAATGACGCGCCAAGCAGACGGCGGGACGAGCTATACTCCCGCCTTCATGCGGATGTAGCTCAGTTGGCTAGAGCGTCTGCTTGCCATGCAGAAGGTCGAGAGTTCGAGTCTCTTCATCCGCTTGACCTGAAGGCCCGCTTCCGGCGGGCCTTCGTCGTTCTCGGACCGTTGTCCACGGAGGCGCTGCGGGCGTATGCTCGCTCGACGGCTACGACGAGGAAGGCGAGACGACGATGACCGCCGCTGAGACGAGATGGGGAACTGGCGCCAATGCCGAGGCGATTCAGGCATGGGACGGACCACTGTTCGACCGCTTCGTGCGCTTCCGGCACATTGTTACGAGCGGACTCGGTGCTCATGGCGAGAAGGCGCTCGAACTGTTCCCACCCCAGCCAGGGCAGCGCGTGCTCGACGTCGGCTGTGGCTTCGGCGACACGACCCAGCGGATTGCCGCGATCGTCGGGTCGGAGGGGGAGGCGGTTGGCGTCGACGCGGCCGAGCGCTTCATCGAGGCGGCGAGAGTGGAGACTGTGGAGGCCGGTGTCGCGAACGTGCGCTTCGCCGTCGCCGACATTGAGACGACGTCGTTTGGAGAGCGCTTCGACCACGCGTTCTCGCGGATGGGCACCATGTTCTTCGCCAATCCGGTGTGGGCGCTGCGCAACGTGCGCCAGGCGCTCGTGCCGGGCGGAAGACTCGTGATGGTCGTGTGGCGGCGTCGGACCGACAATGACTGGCTCTACCGTGCGCAGACGATCGTCGAGGGGATTGTCGAGCGTCCGCAGGAGTACGACGAGCCGACGTGTGGACCCGGGCCGTTCTCGATGGCGGACGCCGACACGACGAGCGAGGTGCTCCTGCAGTCCGGCTTCGTCGACGTCTCGCTGCATCGCTGCGACATCCCGATCCTGGTCGGCAACGACGTGGACGAGGCGATCGATCTCGTCAAGAGCCTCGGGCCGGCCGGCGAGATCCTGCGGCTTGCCGGTGAGCGGGCGGTACATCTGCACGGCAAGGTCGACGCCGCGCTGCGCGAGGGGCTGGGAGAGTTCGCGCAGCCCGATGGCACGTTCGTGGCGCCTGCCTCGACGTGGATCGTCTCGGCGACCGCGCCGGGCACCGACTGAGCCACCGGACGCTGCTCGGAGACCGGGGCGGCGGCCAGCCGTTGGTACCGTCGGGCCGTAGTGCCCGCGCGTCCGCTTCGTCCACTCCCGCTCGCTGCGCTGGCGGTCGGCTGCGCGCTGGCGCTGGTGGTCGCGTATGTCGTCTTCGTGCGCACGCACGCTGGGCAGCGGGTCGACGGGGCAGCGCTGGACGGCCGGCTCGCCTCCTTCCACGCCCGCCACGCGGCCAGTCAACTGCTGACGACGATCAGCGTCGGCTCGCTCGCGCTGATCCTGGCGCTGTTGGTGGCGCAGGCGCTGCTGCGTCGCCGTGTGGCGCTCGCCGTCGTTGCGGTGGTCGTCGTGCTGGGGGCGTTGACGTTGACGGAGGTGCTCAAGCACCTCGTGCTCGTTCGACCGGATCTCGTGCCGTCGTCGCTCGACCACAACAGCTTCCCGAGCGGCCACACCACGACTGCGTTCGCAGCGGGGATCGCGGCGACGCTCGCCGCTCCGGCACGCTGGCGTCGCGCGGTGGCGGCGGGCGCGCTGCTGTACGGGACGGCGATCGGCATCGCGACGATCGCGGCGGGCTGGCATCGGCCGAGCGACGTCGCCGGGGCGATGCTGGTGGTGACCGGATGGGCGGCGGCGGTTGTGCTGGTGGTGGCGCTCGTCAGGCCGGACGCGTTCGGTGACGGAAGAACGGGGGAGAGCACTGAATCGCGCTCGACGTGGGCGCGCACGCCGGACCTCGAGGGCTACGTCCTGCTCGCGGCGGTTCTGCTCGTATCCGGGTGGCTCGCGACGGTTGCAATCGTCGGCGGCAGCCGCGTCGGGGCGATCGAGCTGACGACGCTGAACGCCACCTTCGTCGGGGCGTGCGCCTGCGTTGCCGCGCTTGCAGCACTCCTGCTTGCTGCGCTGTTGACAGTGCTGCGCGAGTCATTGCCCGCGCGTGGCGCATGAGTCATCGGACGAGCGGCGGTCGGCCGAGTTCGCTTATTCCTAGGGTTTTGGGGTAGCACGGGACTTACCCGATTCCTGGAGGGGAGATCATGGCGGAATCAACGCCAAGTTCCCGTGCAAGCTCGACGAGAGCGAGCAGCAGCAGAAGACGAAGCACTCGCGCGCGCTCCACGGCTGCGAGAAGAGGAGCGGCCACGCGGGCGAGATCCCGTTCGGCGAGCGCTGCACGGCGCAGAGCGAGCGCGAGTGGAACTGCTGCAAGCAGAGCCTCGTCCAACGGCTCGGCTTCGAGCAACGGACACGGCACGCTCGACTCGTTGACCGATTCGATCGGCTCCGTGGCGACAAAGGCACGGGGACCTCTGATCGCGGGCGGTGCAGCTGCAGCCGGCGCAATCGGTGGCGTCGTGCTCGGCAAGCGCGCGCTGCGGCCGCGCCGGAAGGTGCTCGGCATCCCGGTGTCGCGCAACGGCATCGGTCTGCGCCCGCTGGCGCACGAGGTGCGCAAGGCCGGCAAGCAGCTCGAGCGCGTGGCCGAGGAGGTCGGCAAGGCGAGAACGCAGGCGCAGAAGGTCGGCAAGGCGCTGTCCTGACGATGCCCGTCGCAGGAGCAAGACAACAACGAAGCGGTAGTCACAACGGACAGGCAGCGTCCGACGGCATTGCGCATGCATTGTCGGATACGGCGCACCGCTCAAAGAAGCCTGCCGCCGCGGCAGGGGCCGCCGTGGGCGGCTTGGTCATCGGCACGGCCGTGGGAGCACGGCTGCACGCGCACCGACGACCGCGTGTGCTCGGCTTGCCGCTGCCCCGCTCACGCGAACTGCGGTCGGGAGCGCGGCAGGTCGCGCGCGCCGGAAGACGTCTGTACGAGTTGGAGAGCGACCTGCATGCGCTGCGCGCACAGGTCGACGGCGCGCGCCGTCAGTCGCCGATCGAGGTCGTCCTCTCGGCGCTGACCTCCCGCCGGCTGCCGCGGAAGACCTGACCACGTCCCGAAGGAGCGCGCAATGACCGAGATGACGAAGCGGGACAGCACCGTCGTGCACTACCTCAGCGAGGCGTACGCGAACGAGCGGCGCCTCGAGCTGGCGCTCGCGACGCACGCGGAGGCGACGACGCGGCCCGAGTACGCGCAGCGGCTGCGTGAGCATCTGAGAGAGACGAGGACGCACGCGGAGAAGGTCGGGCGCCGCATTGAGGGGCTCGGTGGCACGCTCGAGTCGACGCCGCTTCCGGTGCCGGAAGGGCTGGCCGACAAGCTCGAGTCGGCGCAGGGCGTGGTGCAACGCGCGACCGCGGCTGTGCAGCATTCGCTGCAGGCCGTCAGGCGCACCGGCGAGCAGGAGCAGATGCTGGAGAACGCGCGCACGGAGTTCCGGGACGAGGCGCAGGAGATCGCGACCTACCGGCTGCTCGACGGACTTGCGACCGCCGTCGGTGACGCCGAGACCGCGAGACTCGCGCGCGAGATCCTGCGCGAAGAGGAGCGAATGGCGGCGTATCTCGGAGAGCTGATTCCGCAGCTTGCGACGGACGTGGTGCACGACGAGGTGCCCGTGTCGGAGATCGACGGGCCGGCGGCGCATCGCACTGGGGCGGCGGGTGCGAGCGCCGGGGCGGGGACGCGCAGACGCGCACCGGCGAGAGCCAGAGCGAGAGCGGCTGCGAGACGACGGGCAGGCAGAGCGGCAGCGGCGGGTGCGGGGAGAGTGGCGAGAGCGGCCAGATCGGCCGCACGCGCAAGCAGATCGAGAGGGGCCGCCGGGAGAACGAGAGCGGCGAGACGAGGCGGCAGCCGCTCGAGCAGATCGAGAGGCGCTGCCGGGAGAACGAGAGCCGCGAGACGAGGCGGCAGCCGCATAAGCAGATCGAGAGGCGCTGCCGGGAGAACGAGAGCCGCGAGACGAGGCGGCAGCCGCACGAGACGATGAGAGGCGACGACCGGAATCGAACCGGTGTACACGGCTTTGCAGGCCGCTGCGTAGCCACTCCGCCACGTCGCCCTAGAGGCCCATAGCCTAGTCGACCGCCGGGCCCCACCGCCCTCCACCATCACGTCGCCATCGTCGCTCGCGCGTTGCTAGGCTTGCCTCTCCCAGGGCGATTAGCTCAGCTGGGAGAGCGCCGCCTCGACAAGGCGGAGGTCACTGGTTCGAGCCCAGTATCGCCCATAGAGAAACCGCTCCCCTGAGAAAGGTCGTTCCAGGGTGGATTGCGGTACAGCTCGCCGAGCCGCAACGTTCTGCCGCTGACCTTCGGACGGGCGCGGCAGCGCCGGTAGTGGCCGCGACTCGGCCGAGTCACGCGCGAAACGTTGCATTTACGCGTAGCGCTGTCACAGGCCTCGTGGACAGAGTCCCGTGGGTGCTGCCCGCTCCGCGCCGAATTCGTTGGACCGACCATGGCCTCGAGAAGGCGACGCTGCTGGGAATCCCCCGGAGCGACGTCGAGCGTGCCGTCATCGAGCACCATCACCGACGGCGGCGCAACGCTCGATCAGCGGACTGGCTCCTCACCGCAGGCCGACTCGTGATCGCGTACGACCATCCCGACCACACGGACAAGACGACCGCCCGCGTCATCACGCTCTGGCGCCGGCGCTAGCCTTCTGCTCATGCACATCGACGGCCACTACGACCCCGAGGTTGACATCGCCTGGCTGCGCTTCGAGGGCTACGACCCCGAGACCGTCGTCGGCGAGGAGACCGATGCCGGCCTGCGAGAGATCGATCCCTCCACGGGACGGATCGTCGGCCTGGAGTACTGGCACGCCAGCACAGCGCTGCCCCAGGAACTGCTGAGGCTGCTCCCGCCGCCAGGCGTCGCCGCCGCTGCCTGATCCCGTCTCAGCGCACGTCAAGCGATCCAGCAGCCAAAGCAGCGTGGTTTGCGCGACGCCAAATTCTCTCCACTGAACTGGTCGTCACGCAAAATGGTGTCAGAGGTCGAGGCGCTGCGTGTGCTGACCTGTGACCTCGGCGATCAGCTCGAAGTCCTTGTCGTCGTGCAGGACGACGAGCCCTGCGGTCTCGGCTGTTGCGGCGATCAACATGTCCGGCACCGAGGGAGCGCGGTGGTAGCCGCGATCGGCGAGGAGGGTGAGCACCTCAACAGCTCGATCTTCGGCAGTCGGGGTGGCGTACTCGACGGGCATCGAGGCGACGGGCGGCTCACGCAGACCGGCATGAAGGTCCTGTGCGTCTCGTGCCGAGTAGCCGACCTCGAACAACGTCACCGTGGTTATGCGAACGAGCCCGCGCTCGATCCGGTTCGCCCATGCGTCGACCTCGGAGCAAGCTCCGAGCCGAACGAGGGCAGACTTGTCGATCAGCCAGCCCGACTCGTCGCTCACGACCAGGCCCGGCGCATGACGTCGGGATTGTCGAGATCCGAGAAGCGCACGGCGAACCGCTGAAGGTCATCTGTGGTCACCGGCAGCGAAAGACGAGCCGCCTCTTGGTGGAGACGGCGCCGCAGGTACTCGGTGCGCGACAGCTTCAAGCGAGCCGCATGCGCGTCAATGCGCGCGAGGTCCTCGACAGAGATGTCGCGGATCAGCACGTCGGGCATGCAACGATGATATCAGCTGATATCTCAGTGGTAATGCGGCTACAGGGGCCTCACGTGACCAGCTGCCTTGCGATCACGACGCGGTTTGCGCGACGCCAACGTGACGCGCGAAAGGTCAGCCCAGATCGAACGCCCGGCAGATCCCCTCGGTCGTGGCGTTGGCGTGACCGTCACCGCGTTCACGTGCGGTCGTAAAGCTCGCGCGTAAGGATCAGAACCGGCCGAGTTTCACGCGCGTCAGGCGACTGCAAAACCGGCGCACCAATGCACCTGGATCATTAGTCTGCCGGCTGCGATGTCACGCTTCCTCCGCCGATCGACCTGCATCGCGGCCCTGCTGCTCGCCGGCGTTGCGGCCTCGGCGTCGGCCGCTGAGACGATCTCGATCTCGTTTGGGGCCGATCCCACCGAGGAGGTGCCGCTGCCGATCATGGTCAGATGGACCTCGGTCGGTCCCTCGCCCGAGGTGCATGTGACGGTGAAGCCGGCCGGCGGCCTGGGCTGTGCACCCAACTACGCCGCCGACGACGCCAACAGCAGTGACGTGATCAGCACCGGCGGGACGGCAGTTGGCGAAGACAGCACGAACCGTGTCTTCGGGGACCCCGGCATCTTCACGATGTGCGGGTACCTGCAGGAGGGATCGACCGTCATGGCCGCAACGGGGCCCGTCGCGCTGACGGTGCGCTCTGCCACAGCGAGCATCGGGATCAGCGCGCCCGCGCGCGTTGACCCTGGGAAGGTCTTCCAGATCTCGTTCACAGTGACCGCGGAGCTCGCCCGCAGCGTCTACGTGACGGCCAAGCCGGCCGGCGGTCGCGGCTGCGAGCCTAACTATGCGGCCGATGATCCGCTCTCGAACGACGTGATATCCACCGGCGTCCAGGGCACGCGAGCGTTCCTTGAGAACTACACCGCCAGCACGACCAGAGGGACCTATCTGCTGTGCGCTTATGTGCAGGAGGGCTCATCCGATGCGCCTGAGGCAACCGCATCCACGGAGTACCTGGTGGCGCCAGACCCGTGCACGGTCGCCCAGCGCTCAGTGCAGCGCGCGAAGCGCATCGTACGCAAGGCGCAGGCAGCAGTCACACGAAACCACCACACGTGGCAGCACAATGTGAGCGCTGCGCTGCGAAGCAGAGGGACCACTCGCAAGTACTACAGCGCGCTCGCACAACAAGCCGCGCGGCGAGAGCGGCAGGCGAAGCGACGTCGCTCCGCCGCCCGAGCGACGCTCGCCAGCCGTCAGAGCACGGCTGCACAGGCCTGCGGCACGCCCCCGCAGAGCTGACATGGCTGCTTCGACGGGACTCCTCAGGCAGGCAGCTTAAGTAGCTCCGCCGGTACCAGCGGAGGTAGCAAAACGCTCAGGCGAGCGAGCGATGATTGATGGCCCTCGGGGCCACGCAGGAAGCAGCCGATCTCACACGAACTGCGCCGCCGCGTGACCGGAGGCCCAGGCCCACTGGAAGTTGAAGCCGCCCAAGTGGCCGTTGACATCCAGCACCTCGCCGATCCAGTACAGGCCTCGGTGCTTCAGCGACTCCATGGTCTTGGACGACACTTCGCGGGTGTCGACGCCGCCCAGGGTGACCTCGGCGGTGCGGTAGCCCTCGGTGCCGGCTGGCACCACCTGCCAAGCGCCGAGCTTGTCGGCGATGTCGCGCAGGTTGGCCGGGGTGTACTGCTTCATCGGCTTGGAAGCGAACCAGTGATCGGCCAGAAAGGCGGCCATCTTCTTGGTGAAGACCTCGCCCAGAACAGTCTTCAGCTCGCTGTTCGGGCGGGCGGTCTGCTGGGCTTGCAGCCACTCCAGCGCATCGAAGTCGGGCAGCAGGTTGATCTCGACGACGTCGCCGGGATGCCAGAATGAGGAGATCTGGAGGATCGCCGGGCCGCTGAGGCCGCGGTGGGTGAACAGAATGTTCTCGCGGAAGCGCTCGCCGTTGCAGCTGACCGCGCAGTCCACCGACGTGCCGGTCAGCTCGATGCACAGGTCCCTGAGCTGGCCGGAGAAGGTGAACGGCACCAGGCCGGCGCGGGTTGACAACACGGTGTGGCCGAACTGGCGGGCGATCTCGTAGCCGAAGCCGGTGGCGCCCAGTGTCGGAATCGACAGGCCGCCGGTGGCGACCACCAGCGACGGCGAGGCGATCTGCCCCATTCTGGTGCTCAACAGGTAGCCGGACTCGGTCTTCTCGATCTGCTGCACCGAGGTGTCCAGGCGCAGGTCGACGCCGGCCTGCCGGCACTCGTCCAAGAGCATCTTGAGGATGTCCTTGGACTTGTTGTCGCAGAACAGCTGGCCGAGCTTCTTCTCGTGGTACGGCACGCCGTGCTTGCCGACCATGGCGATGAAGTCCCACGGGGTGTAGCGGGCCAAGGCCGACTTGCAGAAATGCGGATTCTCCGATGCGAAGTTCGCCGGGTCCGCGTACATGTTGGTGAAGTTGCAGCGTCCACCTCCGGACATGAGGATCTTCTTGCCCGCCTTGTTGGCGTGGTCGATGAGCAGCACCTGCCGGCCGCGCTCGGCGGCGGTCAGCGCACACATCAGCCCGGCGGCACCTGCGCCGATGATCACAACGTCGGTAGAGCGCACAGCACGTCCTCAGGTCGATCCCGTCCACAAGATACGACCGCGTCCAGGTCATGGCCGTGCGATCGTCGTTGCTCGATACGCTCCACGCATGGGATCGTCGGCAGAACAACCGCGCCCGGAAGCGGCCAGCCCTGCTACGGTCCGCGACCCCCTCGCGGTCCCGGAGGCGGTGATCGATGCGCGACGACGACCGATGTCGGAGCGGCTGGAGCTGGCATTGAACTGGAACACGGTCGCGTCCGAATTGCGCGCTGGCCTCGCGGCCGTCAAGCGCCGCACTACGGCGGACCAGTGAGCGACGGCGACACGTTCCATCCGCGCGAGCTGTTCCAGGCGCTTGCGCGTCACGGGGTCGAGTACGTCACCGTCGGAGGGGTAGCGATTCAAGCGCACGGTGCGCAGCGCTTCACGCGGGATCTCGACGTGGTGATCGCGACGTCGAAGGACAACATGGACCGGCTGGCGGGGGCGCTGTCCGACGTTGACGCGCGCATCCTCGGTCCGGACGGTCAACGCTCGCGTTCGACACCCGGTGCGGCCATGCTCGCCTCAGGCGATCAGCGGCACCTTGTCACCAGCTTCGGTCGCCTGGATGTGCTCACGCTGCCCGTGCATCTCGGCTCGTTCGCAGACGTACGCGCTCGCGCGTACGAGGTTCCCCTCGGCGACGTGACCGTCCCCATCGCACACCGTGACGACCTGCTGAGAATGAAGCGCGCCTCGGGACGGCCGCAGGATCTTGATGACGTGCGGTTGCTCGAATCGTTGGGCGACGAGACCTGAGCAGGGCTTTCGCGATCTAGAATTGCGGCCGTGCCGTTCTCGCTGAAGAACCTCAGGGCGGATCTGCAGGACCTTGGGTCCAACTTCGACGGCGCGCCGGACCTCGAGTTCCGCATGGCGAGCAAGGCGCTCGAGCTCGAGCAGTCCGGCCTCAGCTATCAGCGCCTTCCGCCCGACTACCGCTTCCCGTACGGCCACACGCACAAGGAGCAGGAGGAGGTGTATGTGGTCGTGGGCGGGAGCGGGCGGATGAAGCTCGACGAGGAGATCGTCGAGGTCGGGCAGTGGGACGTGGTGCGCGTCCCGCCCGGCACGTGGCGAGGCTACGAGAGCGGTCCGGAAGGCCTCAAGATCCTCGTGTTCGGCGCGCCCAATCTCGGTGAGAATCCGCGAGACGACGTCGAGGGTCAGCGCGACTGGTGGGTCGGCTCATAGCGCTCGCGCCTCGGGCCGGCCTGACCACGCCCATCGGGCGGTCCCCCGACTCGCAGATCAACTGAAGATCGACTGACCGTCCTTCGGTAGGGTCGGCAGGACCGCGTACCCGCGCGCGTCCAGACAGCTCTTGGGGGGGAGCCATGAGTCCGAATCGCATCGTCGCACTGCTCACGCCGCTGGTGTTCGCGCCGCTGGCGGGCGCGGTGGCCGCGTGGCTGGCGGAGCACTTTCCCGGCATCGAGGTCGACCAGGAATCGCTCCAGCAGATCTTCATCGCGGGGGCGTTGGTCGCGCTCGTGCCCGCGACACAGTGGCTGCACGGCTGGCAGAAACACGAGGCGCGCCAGGCCGAGCTGGAGCGTGACGTCGCACTCGCGAGCCTGACCGCGACGGCAGCGACTGCCACAGCGATGCCGGTGTGGGACGAGGACATGGACGCTGGTGCGTTCGAGGACCCCGACGACGACTTCGATGAACTGCCGGAACCGCCGTCAGCCGAATTCGACGACGCGTTCGACGCGACAGACGACGACGACGAGTTGGACGAGCTGGAGGCGCTCGGTGACCTGGGCGACTTCGGGGAAGCGGACGACCTCGAGGACGAACCGCTCGATGACGACGACCTCGCCGCGCTGGAGGGCTGACGCATGGCAGCTCAGGGACTCGACGCCGCCGAACCGCCGCCCGGCGCGAAGGCGAAGCAGATGCTCGACGCCATCCACGGCAGATGGTGGAACGTCTACATAGGCGGCCGCTACGCCACCAGGATCTGGTCGCCGTCGCATGTGCGCGAATACGTCCAGCACGGCATAGGACGCTTCATGCTCACGTACGTCGGCGAGCAGTACGGCGGCGAATGGCACGGCACGCTCACGCGCGAGCGCGGGCTGCACGACGGTCGCGAGGCGCTCCAGCAGGCGCGGAGGTTCGGTTACAGCGGCGGCGTTCCGCTCTGCCTCGACATCGAGCGGCCGACGTTCGAGACGAGACGGGCCGGCATGATCGAGTACGCGAGGGCGTGGTGTGAGGCGGTCCGTGCAGGAGGCGCGCGCCCCGGCATATATGCCAACCCCGAACCGCTCGTGGCGATGGAGCACGGCGGCGTTCACGCCGACTTCGTGTGGATCGCCGCTTGGGTGACGCGCCATCCCGCACCGCACGACCCACACGGCGCGATCAGGGGCATGCCGGCGAATCTCTGGTCCAGACCGGGCCAGCGGGCGTGGCAGTACGCCGGCGCGCAGAACGGAACGGCGTGCACCGTGCTCGGCGTGGACGTCGACATCAGCGTCTCCGACCTCGCGTGCCTGGCACCACCGCCTGGCGCCGTCGCAGCTGGCCCGAACGGTGGCGCAGTCGCCGCCCGTCGGCCTGCGCTGCGCAAGGGGGACCACGGACCCGTCGTCGTGCGGCTCACGCACCGGCTCTCGACGGTCCGGTCGCCCGGTACCGGCCGGCCATACCTCGATGGCTCCCGCAGACGCTTCGACGCGACCACGGAGGCCGCGCTCAAGGCCTTCCAGCACGAGCACGGACTGCCGGCGAACGGCACGTACGGCCGCGCCAGCGCGAGAGCACTGCTGGCCGCCGCCAAACGGGGGAGCGGGCAGCGCCACGGTGCTCCGTCGCCGAGACCGACGGCAAGGGCCGACCGCGGTCGCCCGGCAACGGCGCCGCCGGTTCGCGGCACCGACTCGCAGGCCCCGACCCTGCCGCAACTCGTCGAGCAGTTCCAGCGGTTGGACGCCGAGGCGGAGCGCGCATGGCAGCGGATCGAGGCCTACGGCAGACGCAGCCGGAGACTGCTCACGCGCGCCGAGGCCGAGCGCCAGGACGGCCTGCCGGGGATCGCCGCCAGCCTGCGCGGGATCGAGCACCACCTCGCCGACCTGGTGGACGCAGAGGAGCGGGAGCTGGCGCTCGCCGAGTACCCGCCGCCGCCGCCGGCCCCTGCCGCGAGCGCTGCCGGAACGACAGCGGACACGGCCGATCTGCCTGCAGCCAGCGCGACAGCCCCGCCCGTGTCGCCTGCACCGCAGCTCGCGGACCTGCCGACAGCGCAGCTCGAGACGCGCATCCACGCGCTCGACGAGGATCTCGACCGCTCGCGCAGAGAGCGAATCGCGCGCTACGCCCGCGCCGAGAAGCGGCTGAGGACCGAAGCCCGCGGGACGACGGTCGAGCCACTGCTCGCGCGCAGACCCGCCGTCGCCCGGCCGCCTGCAGCGGCGCGCAGACGACGGTCGCGCGCAACAGGCCCCAGAAGACGAGCGCCCGCACGCAGCGAGGACGCCAACAGCCTCCAGCGCAGCCTCAACCGCTTCACGCAGGAGCTCCTCGAGGGCATCGCGCCGCTGCGCGTCGATGGCGTCAAGGGCCCGGAGACGAACAAGCGCGTCCGGACGGCGAAGCTCTACCTCGGCTACAGAGCCGACGCGCGCGACGCGACCGTCACGCCGGAGTTCGTGCGGCGCCTGCGCCACCCGCGCTCCTTGCGTTACACAAACGCGGGCACGCTGGCGCGCGCGGCAAGACGGCGTCGCAGACAGCACAGAGATGCGGCGCGCCTCGACCACATGCCGATCGAGGGGACGCCGAAGCACGTGATCGACGCGATCGTGCTGCCGATCGCCGCTTCATGCGGCATCCACCTCACACCCACGGACGTCTTCGTGAGGAACCGCGAACACCGGACGACGACCACCTCCGGTCGCAGATCCGACCACAAGGGGCCGCCCAGCTATGCCTGGGCGGCCGACATGAGCAACGGCTCCTCGCCGACGCCGCAGATGGACGAGCTGGCGCGGCGGATCGCGAGACGCTTCGGCATTCCCTGGAGCGGTGCGGGCGAAGTGACCGCCCACGGCCACGGCTTCCGCTTCCAGCTCCTCTACCGGGTCCCGGACCACTTCAACCACGTGCACTTCGGCCTGCGGGTCGAATGAGGGAGGCCGCACGCGACAGCGAAGCCCCGCGGGTGCGGGGCTTTGGGGCGTTCAGGAATTCGGGCGCGCCGTGAGCGTCAGCTGGCAGGCCGACGCACGGCCGCCGTCAGCTCGGCGTCCATCGCACGCAGATAGGGCGCGACGAGCTCGCCGTAGTCGGCCTTGCGTGCGGCCGGCAGGTCCTTCCACCCTGTGACGGAGCCGCGGCACTGCTCGGCGCCGCACAGGCACGTCGACGGGAAGTGGTCGATCGTGAAGTTGCGCATCGCGTAGTCGAACGTCAGCTCCTGTCCGGCATGGATCGGCCGGCGGGCGACGAAGTTGTACGCCTGCACCTCGTTGAGGCGGACCCCGCAGTTGGGATCGCACGAGTGGTTGACCTTCGGCCCGAGTCCGCCGTGGCGCGCCCAGCGGTTGGGACCGACCTGGGTGGCGTGCGAGTCGTTGGCCGTCAATGGTCCGCTCAGAAAGCCGACCATCACCGTGTCACCGGCCGCGAAGGGACGCGTGGCCAGGACGGCATCGCCCTTGCCGTCGGCGGCGGGACGGAGGACGACGCCTTCGCCCTCGTGGGCCTGAGTAATGCTCGGCTCGTGCTCGACGAGCGCTGTGCTCCCACGCGGCGCGGCGGCGCGGGGCAGGTCTGACGGACGTACCTGGGGCAAGGAAACCCCTTTCGATTGACGCCCTTGAGCGGCGAGCATAGCGTCGACCCGGCCGAAGACCGCGTCGGGGGAGCCCGTGGATGGCCGGTCTGCGCACCCGGTATCTGCTTGACAGTGCGCAGGGCCCGCCGTAGCGTCATCGCAATTCCGGTTCACCGATGAACCGGTGACGCGCTGCCCGCAGCGGCAGCCGACACTCGGGGGAGAGACATGCTCAGCAGGGGGAGGCGGCGGTTCGCCGCGCCTGTCGTCGCAGCGATGCTCACGACGGCGATGGTGCCGGCAGCCGCGCACGCGGCGTCGCCGGATGGCTTCACGACGGTGGAACGGTCAGTCGTGGCGGGGGCTCCGCTCGACCCGGCCAGGCCGAGATTCGTGAGAGTTCAGCAGGGCGCCGGGTGGGAACGCGTCACGCGTGAACTGGTGGCCGGGCAGGCGCAGGCCGGACGCGAAACGCGCCGCAGATCGCTGACCTACTTCGCTCAGCTGAGCGACTTCCAGCTCGCGGACGAGGAGTCGCCGGCGCGCGTCGAGGCCGCCGACTCGCTCGCCTCAGGTGCCTGGCGCCCGGAGGAGGCGCTCGATCCGTTCTCGATCGACGCCGCCATCAGGCAGGTCAACAGGTTCACGACCGCGAGCCCGGTCGCCCAGGCCGGCGGCACGAGAGCGCAGATGGACTTTGCACTCACGACCGGCGACAACGCCGACAACCAGCAGTACAACGAGAACGTGTGGGTCCGTCAGCTGCTCGAGGGCGGCTCCTCGCTCAGCCCGAACAGCGGCGTGAGGACCAGCTACAACGAGTGCAGCTCGATATCGGACGCGGCGCTGACGCTCAGGGACTTCTTCGGCGCGCCGGCCGAGCCGATATACACAGGTGTCCAAGACTTCGGCGACCAGACGGTCGACACGACGACCTTCTACGACCCGAACGGGCCGAGAGGCACTTACGCCGAATGGCCGAGATACACGGGTCTGATGAATCGCGCGCAGCTGTCGTTCACGCCGACCGGGGTGAGACGCGGCGCGAGCGCGGTGCCGTCGTATGTCGCCAATGGCAACCACGACGGGCTCGTGCAGGGCAACCAGGCGTCGAGCTCGACGATCGAGGGAATCGCCCTCGGCTGCATAAAGCCAGTCGTCCCGAGCTTCGAATTCGGCTCGATACTCGAATCGCTGACGTTCTTCGTGCGGCCTGACGCCAACCGCAGACACGTCGACAAGGCGCAGCTGAAGGCGGTCTACAGGGCCGGCTCGCAGGCCGACGGGCACGGCTTCGGCCTCGTCGAAGCGGCACAGAACACGGCGTCGAACGGTGCGGCCTCGTACTACGCATGGGACCCGAAGCCGGGCGTGCGCTTCATCGCGCTCGACACGGTCTCCGAGGGCGGCCTGATCGCCGTCTCGGCCGACGGCAACCTCGACGACCCGCAGTACAGGTGGCTGACGAACGAGATCACGGCGGCGGAAGCGGCGAGAAAGGTGATCGTCGTCTTCGGCCATCACCCGATCCGCTCGCTGACCGCGAACCTCTCCGACGAGAGCGCGCCGGCGTGCACCACCAACGACAGTCACGGCCACGACAGGAACCCGGGCTGCGACCGCGACCCGCGCACCTCGACCCCGATTCACCTCGGTGCCGACGTGCAGAGCCTGTTCAACACGCACGACAACGTCGTCGCGTACGTGACCGGCCACACGCATGAGAACAGAGTGATGGCGTGCGGCGCGGCCGGCGGTTGTCCGGCCGGTGGCAACTGGTGGGAGGTCAACACCGCCTCCGAGGTCGACTGGCCGCAGGAGAGCCGCTTGATCGAGGTCATGGACAACGCGGACGGGACGTTGTCCGTCTTCGGCACGCTGCTCGACCACGCCGCGACGTACGAAGTGCCGGCGGCCGGCAGCGCGACCGGCTTCAACGTTGATCAGCTCGGTGCGATCAGCCGCACGCTGTCGTACAACGACCCGCAGGCGGTGCTCGGCGCGAACGGCACCGCGCAGGACCGCAACGTCGAGTTGCTCGTCAGAGACGCACGCTGACCGCTCCTGCTCGCCCGCGCGGATGGTCGCGCGGGCGAGCGGATGGTCGTGGGCCGCTCGAGGGCGGAGCTAGAGTCTGCGTCAGCCGACCGCTGCGAGAGGAGCGACGCATGCCGACCGACGACCAGATCCGGGAGCAGATCGACGCGCTGGAGCAGGAGCGGCTGACGCTGCGCGAGCGCGAGGGGGAGAGCGACCTCACGCAGGCCTCCGACGTCGCGCGGCTCGAGGAGATCCGCGTCGAGCTCGACCGCCTGTGGGACTTCCTGCGCCAGCGCATCGCGTTGCGCGAGGCGGGGCGCGACCCCGAGGAGGCCTCCGAGCGCTCCGCGGACGTCGTCGAGAAGTACTGGCAGTAACGCGCGCGCAGCGTCAGGCGGCGCGGCGGAGCAGCGCCTCGACCGGCACCGGGCGCCCGAAGTGGTACCCCTGGGCGAAGCGGATGCCCAGCGCTCCCAGCGTCGCGACCTGGCCGGCGTCCTCGACGCCCTCGGCGATGACGCTGATGCCCACCTCCGCGGCGAACGACACGACAGCCGCGGCCAGTGCGCGGGCGACGGGGCTCGCGTCGAGCTGCTGGGTGAGCGACATGTCGAGCTTGATCCAGTCCGGCGCGACGGCCAGCACCTGGCTGAGGCTCGCGTGCCCGGCACCGAAGTCATCGATCGCGACTCTGCCGCCGGCCGCGCGCAGCGGCGCGAGCTTGCGTTGGAAGGCGGCGTCGTCGAGCCGACGGTGCTCGGTGATCTCGGCGACGACCCGGTGCGCGTCGTCGCCGAGCGCCTCGAGGAAGCCGGGGGTCGCGACCGTCTCGGGCGAGACGTTCACGCACAGCGTCATGTCGGGCGGCAGCAGCGACAGGGCGCCGAGCGCGGCCCGCACGGCAAGCAGCTCGAGCGGGATGCCGAGGTCGACGTGCCATGCATCGGCGAACCAGCGGTCCGGCCCGTGGGCTGGATCGCCGGGGAAGCGCGCGAGCGCCTCGTAGGCGACGATGCGGTTGTCGTCGAGCGACACGATCGGCTGGAAGACCGGACTGATCGCCTCCGCGCGCAACGCGCCGCCGACCCGCGTGACGCAGGCGTCATAGCTCTCGTCCCGCGGATGCGTGATGCGCTCGCGCGCCGGGCGCGTGCTGCAGACGATCTCGCAGGCCTCGCCGTCGTCACCGTCGACGATCCGGGTCGTCGTCTCGACCCACAGGTATTCGCCGTTCTTGCGTCGCAGCCGGTAGACGACGGTCGCGGGCGCTCCGTCGAGCACGCTCCGATGGACGCCGCTCACCTTCGGCACGTCGTCCGGGTGGAAATAGTCGTAGGCCCAGGTCCCGACGAGCTCGCCCGGCTCGTAGCCGAGCAGTTCGCGTGCGGCTGCGGATGCGAAGCGGTACGTGCCGTCTGGCGCGTGCGCGGAGATCATGTCGCTCAGCCGGTCGGCGACGTCCCAGCGGCCGTTCGCCGGAGCCGGCGGGCGCTGTGGCCCATTCCGCGGGGGTGGCGTGCTCTGCGCGCTCATCGATCCGATCGCTCGGGCGCTGCTGGCCCTTACGGATGCATCGACATCCGGGGGGCTTTCCTTGAATAGTCAAGTGTCGCTCACCATGTCAAGCGCTCGCCGGCTGCGGCTCGCGCTGCGACTCCGGCAACGACTCGGCGCTGCGCTCCGGACTCACGCGCGGCAGCCACTCCAGCCACCGCGGCAGGTACCAGTTGCGCTCGCCGAGCAGCGTCATCGCCGCCGGCAGCAGCACCGCGCGCACGATCGTCGCGTCGATCAGGATCGCCGCTGCCAGCCCGATGCCGAGTTGCTTGAACTCGATCGCCGACAGCGTCGCGAAGACACCGAAGACGGCCACCATGATGATCGCGGCGCTCGTGACGGTGCTCGCCGTGGTTCTGATCCCGTAGCGGATCGCGTCGTTCGTGCTCATCCCGCGGTCGTATGCCTCGCGCACGCGGCTGAGGATGAACACGTGGTAGTCCATCGAGAGGCCGAACAGCACGACGAACAGGAACAGCGGCAGCCACGAGGTGATCGCCCCGGTCGATCTGAAGCCGAGCAGCGACTCGCCCCACCCGTGCTGGAAGACGAGCACGAGCAGTCCGTAGGCCGCGCCGACGCTCAGCAGATTCAAGACGATCGCCTTCGCCGCGATCACGACCGAGCGGAACGTCACCAGCAGCAGCAGGAACGCGAGGCTCAGCACGAACGCGAAGACCCAGCCGATGCGGCTGCTGATCAGCGCGTTGAAGTCGACCGTCTCGGCCGTCATGCCGGTCACCGCGACGGCCGCGCCCGGCGGCAGGTCGGCCCGCAGGGCCGGCGTCAGCTCGCCGCGGATCGTGTCGAGGGCACGCTGCGAGGCCGTGTTCGCCCCGTCACCGTCGATCGGCAGGTCAATCGATGCCACACGCCCGTTCTTCGCGATGTCGACCGTGATCGGGTCGTTGACGACGCCGCTCGCGAGCGCGCGTCTGCGCAGATCAGCGATCGCGGCTCTCCCGGCCGGCTGCGAGAGCGCGTCGCTCTCGACCGCGACGGTCGCGGCGACCTCCTTGCCCGGGAAGGCGGCCTGGATGCGGTCGTAGGTCTGCATGACTGGCAGGCTGCGCGGCAACGTGTCGGTGCCGGGGAGCGCGGTGTGCATGCCGAGGACGGGGATGCACAGGGCGAGCAGCAGGCCGCCGGCGACGATCAGGGATGCGAGCGGACGGCGCAGAACGGCGTCGATCATGGCGCCCCACGCGCGGGCGGCAGCGCCTCCGTTGGGGTTGCGCCGCCGCATCAGGAACGGGATGCGACCACGCTCGACGCCGTCGCCCAGCTTTGACAGGAGCGCCGGGAGCACCGTCAGCGAGGCGACGAGCGAGACGCCGACGACGAGGATCGCGCCCATCGCCATCGCGGCGAACGTCGAGTCGCCCGCGATGAACATCCCCGCCATCGCGATCATCACGGTCAGCCCGGAGATCAACACCGCGCGACCGGACGTCGCGGCCGCCGCTTCCAACGCCGCCTCCGACGAGCGGCCGGCAGCACGCTCCTCACGCTCACGACGCAGGTAGAACAGGGAGTAGTCGACGCCGACCGCGAGGCCGATCAGCAGCACGACCGAGCTGACGCTGTCCTCGACCGGGATCACGTGCGAGCCGATCGCGACCAGCCCGAGCGTCGCCATCACGCTGGAGAGCGCGAGCAGCAAGGGGATCCCGGCAGCGACGAACGCGCCGAAGGCGACGACGAGGATCGCCAGCGTGATCGGGATCGAGAGGAACTCCGCCTTCTTGAAGTCGTCGGCGAACATCTTGGAGATCGCCTCGTCCGCGCTGGCGTCGCCGAACTGCTCGATCCGCAGGTCGGGATGTGCGCCCTGGGCCGCGGCAGTCGCGGCGAGCACGGGCTTCACATCGGCGGTGTCGACGTCTCTGCGCAGCTCCAGCGTCACGAGTGCCGCGTGGCCGCTCGGCGCGATCTGGCCGGCGTTATCGGGTGCGTAGGGAGAGTCGACCTTCAGCACCTGGGGGTTCCCGCGCATGCGTTGGACCACGTCGTCGACCGCAGCCCGGAAGGCCGGATCGTCCGTGCTCGCATTCGCGGAGGAAACGAGCACCGTCTCGTGCGCGTGGTCGGGGAAGGCCGCGTCGAGGATGCGGCCGGCCTGGCCTGACTCGCCGGGTCCGTGGTCGCTCGACGACGAGTTCGTTCCGACCACCATGTTCCCGACTGCAAACGCCATCAGCACGAATGCGATCCAGCCGAACACCGCTGCTTTTCGGTGCCGGGCGCTCCAGCGGCCTGCTCGTGCGGCGAAGTTCTTCGATGTCATGGTGGGTGTCCTCCCGTGGTGGTGGTCGCCTCGGCAGGCTCGCGCGGCAGGGAGGCGCCGCCAATGCGGACGACCGGCGAGCGATGCTGTGGGAGGGCACCGGCCGGGGGTGGGGACAGCCCCAGGGTGGGCCGAAGCTAGGATGCGCTTCCGATGCGGATCCGCCTGCCCGACGAGACCGAGCTGCAGCTCGATGACGACGCCACCGGCGCCGACGCCGCCGCTGCGATCGGCGCCGGCCTCGCGCGCGCTGCGCTTGCCGTGAAGGTCGACGGCGCGCTTCGCGACCTCGCTGCCCCGCTGCACGACGGCGCGCGCCTGGAGATCGTCACGCCGTCGAGCGACGACGCGCTCGAGCTGCTGCGTCACGACACCGCACACGTGCTCGCCGCCGCCGTCATGGACCTCTATCCGGGCGTGAAGATCTCGATCGGGCCGCCGATCGAGAACGGCTTCTACTACGACTTCGAGTTCCCCGACGGCGTCACGATCTCCGACGCCGACTTCGAGCGCATCGAGGCCAAGATGCGCGAGCACGTCAAGGCCGACGAGCGCTTTGCGCGCGAGGACGTGTCGGTGGGAGAGGCGCTCGAGCGCTTCGTGCGTCAGGACCAGCCCTACAAGGTCGAGCTGATCGAGGATCTCGTCCACAGAGAGGGCGTCGAGACGGTCTCGCTCTACACGAACGGCCCCTTCACGGACCTCTGCCGCGGCCCGCACGGTCCCGGCACCAAGCGCATCAAGGCGTTCAAGTTGCAGTCGGTCGCGGGCGCCTACTGGCGCGGCGACGCCACCCGCACGATGCTCACGCGCATCTACGGCACCGCCTTCTTCTCCAAGGACGAGCTGGCCGAGCACCTCCAGCGACTGGAGGAGGCGAAGGCGCGCGACCACCGCAAGCTGGGCTCCGAGCTCGGCCTTTTCCGCTTCTCGGCCGTCGCTCCCGGCGCCGCCTTCTGGCTGCCGAACGGCACCCGCGTCTTCAACGCGCTCGTCGCGCTCTCGCGCGAGATGGGCGAGCTTCACGGGTATTCAGAGGTCAAGACGCCGCAGATCTTCGACGCCGAGCTGTGGAAGACCTCGGGCCACTGGGGCAAGTACCGCGAGAACATGTTCACGACGGCGGCCGAGGAGCGCGAGATGGCCGTCAAGCCGATGAACTGCCCCGGTCACGCGCACCTCTTCTCGACTGAGCGGCACTCCTACAGAGAGCTGCCGATCCGCTACTCGGAGCCCGGCCTGCTGCACCGCAACGAGCCGTCCGGCACGCTGCACGGGCTGCTGCGCGTGCGGCACTTCGCGCAGGACGACGCGCACATCTTCTGCACCGAGGAGCAGGTGCAGGAGGAGGTCACGGGCTGCCTCGACTTCGCCTTCGCGACGCTCGGGCTGTTCGGCTTCGAGGTCCAGCTGGAGCTGTCGACTCGTCCCGAGAACCGCATCGGCAGCGACGAGATGTGGGATCGCGCGGAGGACAAGCTGCGCCAGGCGCTGGAGTCCAAGGGGCTCGCGTACGAGCTGAACGAGGGCGACGGCGCCTTCTACGGGCCGAAGATCGACTACCACGTGAAGGACTCGCTCGGTCGTTCGTGGCAGCTCGGGACGGTGCAGCTCGACTACTCGATGCCGGAGCGCTTCGACCTCGTCTACACGGGCGCGGACGACGCCGAGCATCGGCCGGTGATGATCCACCGCGCCGCGTTCGGCTCATACGAGCGCTTCGTCGGGATCCTGATTGAGCACCTCGCGGGGCGCTTCCCGCTGTGGCTCGCGCCGGTACAGGCGATCGTGCTGCCGATCGCCGACCGCCACAACGCCTACGCGGCGGAGGCGGTCACCGCGCTGCGCGAGGCGGGCGTGCGCGTCGACCTCGACGACCGCGGCGAGTCGGTCGGGCGCAAGATCCGCGACGCGGAGCTGCGCAAGATCCCGCTGATGCTCGTCGTGGGAGACCGTGAGGCCGAGACGGGGACCGTCTCCGTGCGCGAGCACGGGGCGGAGGAGGCGAGCGCTGTGCCGGTCGCAGAGCTGGCTGCGCGGGTCGCCGAGCAGACCACGACGCGCTCGCACTGACGGATTTGCCCACCTGCTCGTCGCTGCTTCGCCATCCGCCGCTATACTCGCCGTACGTTGATGATCCATTCGCCCACCACACCGCGCAACCCCGCTTGACGCGCCACCACGCCGCCCGCTAAGTGCCGGTCCCGCGACGATTTGACCGGCGCCCGCCTGAGCGGGACACGACGCGCATCAACGAGCGCATTCGCGTTCCCGAGGTGCGGCTCATCGACGACGAGGGTGCCCAGGTCGGCATTCTCAAGACGCCTGACGCGCTCAAGTACGCCCAGGACAGAGATCTCGACCTCGTCGAGGTCGCTCCCGAGGCGCGTCCGCCCGTTTGCCGCGTGCTCGACTACTCGAAGTACAAGTACGAGTTGGCGCAGAAGCAGAAGGCCGCGCGAAAGCATCAGCAGCAGATCACGATCCGCGAGATCAAGTTCCGCCCGAAGATCGCGCAGCACGACTACGACACGAAGAAGGGGCACGTCAGCCGCTTCCTCAAGCACAAGGACAAGGTCAAGATCACGATCATGTTCCGCGGGCGCGAGGTCACGCACCCCGAGCGTGGCGTGATGCTGCTGGAGAGACTTGCCGAGGAGCTTGCGGAGCTGGCCGTCGTCGAGCAACGTCCGATCCAGGACGGCCGCAACATGACGATGATGCTCGGCCCGTCGAAGGCTGTGCTGGCGGATGGACTTGTGGAGCCGAGAGCTGCCGATGCCGAGGCGCCTGTGGACGCGAGCGCTGCTGCTCCGGCTGAGGCGAGAGCTGCGGCGGCCGAGGCGAGACCTGCTGCTGCGGAGGCCGCGAGAGCCGCGCCGCCCACGGAGGCCAGACCCGCCGTCGAGGCGAGAGCTGCTGCGCCGGCCGAGGCCAGACCTGCCGCCGCGGCTAGAGCTGCGCCGGCCGAGGCCAGACCTGCCGCCGCGGCGAGAGCTGCTGCGCCGGTCGAGGCCAGACCTGCCGCCGCGGCTAGAGCTGCTGCGCCGGCCGAGGCAAGAGCTGCTCCGGCCGACGAGAGACCTGCCGCCGCTGAGCCGAGAGCGACCGCGAGAGCCGCCAGACCGGCTGCTGCGAGAGCGAAGCCGGCCGCGAGAGCCGCGCCGGCCGCCGAGGCGAGAGCCGCTCCCGCCGACGAGAGCGCCGACGCCAGAGCGAACGGCGACGCCGCAGCCGCCGACGGCGCGGCGCCCAGAAGACCCGCCGCGAAGCGCGCAGCCGCGCGCTAGTCCGCTCGCGCGCCGTCGCGCATGCTTGCGTCGCTGCTTTCCGTTGCCGTGTTCGCCGCAGCAGGCGGGGCCGGTCCGAGCGACGACGCCTCGGGGCTGACGCTCGCGCAGGCGGTCGGCCAGCGGATGGTCGTCTCGCTGCCGGGCACGACCGTGCCCGACGATCTCGCCCGCCAGGTGCGCCGCGGCGAGGTCGCCGGCGTGATCCTGTTCGGCCGCAACATCGCCTCGCGCGCCCAACTCCGCGGGCTGACCGCTCGTCTGCAGGCAGAGCGCAAGCACGGCCCGGCCGCGCTGCGCGATCGCCCGCTGCTCGTAATGATCGACCAGGAGGGCGGGCTCGTGAAGCGCCTGCCTGGCGCGCCATCGCGCTCGGCGGCGGGGATGGGAGCCACCGGTGACGCCGCCGCGGTCCGCGCCGAGGGTGTCGCAACCGCGCGCAATCTGCGCGGCGTCGGCGTCAACGTGGACCTGGCGCCGGTGCTTGACCTCGGCCTGCCCGGCTCCTTCCAGCGCGCGACCGGCCGCTCGTTCGCGCGGACGCCAGCGGCTGTGAGCCAGTACGGCGGTGCCTTCGCGGACGGCCTGGCATCCGGCGGGGTGCTGGCGGCGGCGAAGCACTTCCCCGGGCTCGGCCGCGCGACGGCGGACGAGGACCAGCGCCTGAACCGCATCGAGATCGATCTCGACATCCTGCGCGCTGCCGACGAGGCGCCGTTCGCAGACGCGGCGCAGCGCGGCGTGCCGCTGACGATGGTCTCGACCGGGGTCTACCCGGCGCTGTCGTCGCGCCCCGCGATGTTCTCGCAGGAGATCGCGACGACGGAGCTGCGGCGGACGGTCGGGTTCGACGGGGTCTCGATCAGCGACGACATGGAGGTCCCTGCGCTCGCACATCTGTCGCCGGAGCGCAAGGCGCTCGCGGCCGTGCGCGCGGGCGATGACCTGCTGCTGTTCTGCCAGACCGAGGAGGCCGCGCAGCGGGGCGCCGCGGCGCTGCGGCGGGCCGTCGCGGGCGGTGCGATTGCACGCGCGACGATCGACGCAGGCGCGGAGCGCGTGCTCAGATTGCGCGATCGCTTGCGCTGAGCCTGCGGCGTTGCGCGCCGAACGCGGTCACGCGGCGCGCAAAGGCCGTTCTCTGCTTTACTTCTCGACTCCGATGCCCAAGATGAAGAGCCATTCCGGCGCCAAGAAACGCTTCAAGTTGACCGCCAAGGGCAAGGTCCGCGGCCGTCATGCGTTCACCAGCCACATACTTGAGAAGAAGTCGCCGAAGGTGAAGCGTCACCACGGCAAGCCCGCCGTGATCTCCGATCACGACGCCCCGCGCATCAAGAAGCTGCTGGGGGCGGGCAAGTGACCCGCGTCAAGCGCTCCGTCGCCGCGAAGAAGAAGCGGCGCGAGGTCCTCGAGCAGACGAGAGGCTTCCGCGGCCAGGCGAACCACAACTACAGACGCGCGAAGGAGGCCTTGCTCAAGGCCGACCAGTACCGCTA
>Ga0126313_10000015_pt1 | contig 84514 bp, 75 predicted proteins | sample Plot105A_FD_89954 | JGI IMG/M metagenome (GOLD analysis project Ga0126313, IMG submission 89954) | Serpentine soil microbial communities from UC McLaughlin Reserve, CA, USA - Plot105A | ecosystem: Environmental > Terrestrial > Soil > Grasslands | place: USA: UC McLaughlin Reserve, Lake County...
GAGCAGATGGACGTGCTCGCCGACGTGACGGAGGAGTTCGCGCCGCTCAGAAAGGCGCACATCACGACGCGCCAGAACTTCCAGATCCACCACATCCCGCTGCTGCAGATGGCCGAGCTGATCCGCAGAGTCAGCGCCTCCGGCCTCTCCAGCCGCGAGGGCTGCGGCAACACCGTGCGCAACGTGACCGCCGACCCGTGGGCGGGCGTCTGCGACGACGAGATCTTCGACCCAACCTCCTACGCGGGCGCGTACGTGCGCTACTTCGTGCGCCACCCGACGACGCAGCTGATGCCGCGCAAGATCAAGACCGCGTTCACCGGCTCCGACGCCGACCGCGCGATCACCGGCATCCACGACATCGCCTACATCAGCCGCATCAAGGACGGCGTCAAGGGCTTCGAGGTGCGCGTTGGTGGCGGCACGTCGATCATGCCGCGCGTCGCGCCCACGCTCTACGAGTTCGTCGAGGCCGACAACGGCGACTACCTGAAGATCGCCGAGGCCGTCTTCCGAATCTTCGACCGGCAGGACTGGCTGCGCGTCAACCGCGCGCGCGCCCGCATCAAGGTCTTCGTCGACAAGTTCGGCATCGACGAGCTGCGCAACCAGGTCGAGGAGGAGCTCAAGGGCGACTGGGTCGACGAGCGCGACTTCGACCCGCAGCCGCGCCTGTTCATCCACGACGAGGAGGCAAACGCGCCGGCCGTCCCGACGACCTACGGCTCGCCCAACGGCGACCTCTCCGAGTTCGAGGCCTTCCGCACCGCCAATGTGACCGCCCAGCGCCAGGCCGGCTTCTCCGCCGTACAGATCAAGGTCACGCGCGGCGATCTCACGCCCGAGCAGCTCCGCGGGCTCGCCGCGATCATGCGCGACTTCAGCGGCGGTTACGCGCGCACGACCGTCCACCAGAACCTGCTGCTGCGCTGGGTCCGGGACGAGGCCGTCTACGACGTCTGGGCGCGCCTCAAGGCACTCGGCCTCGGCGACGCCGGCGCGGACGAGATCAGTGACGTCGTCTCCTGCCCCGGCACCGACTCCTGCAAGCTCGGCATCACGAGCTCGATGGGACTCAACGCCGCCGTCAAGGAGCGCATCGACGGCATGGACATCCAGGACCCGCTGACGAAGCGGATCCACGTGAAGATGTCCGGCTGCCCGAACGGCTGCTCCCAGCACCACATCGCCAACATCGGCTTCTACGGCGCCTCGATCAGAGTCGGCGACAAGACGATCCCCGCCTCGATCCCACACATCGGCGGCACCTACGAGGGCGGCACCGTCGGCTACGGCGCACGTCTCAAGGCGCGCATCCCAAGCAAGCGCGTGCCGGAGGCCGTCGAGCGCTGGATCCGCTTCTACGAGTCCGACCGCACCGACGGCGAGGAGTTCAACGCATTCGCCGAGCGTGTCGGGACGGCGGCCTTCGAGGAGAAGGTGAAGGACCTCACGATGCCCGCCGAGTTCAACCTCGAGAACATGAGCCTGTTCATGGATTGGACGAAATCAGTGCCCTTCGAGGTCATTCGGGGAGAGGGCGAGTGTGCAGTCTGAGCCGATAGGCTCAGACGCGTGAATCGCCGTCCGCAGCTCACGATCGTCGCGCCTTCGGCCTCGCCGGAGGAGGCGGCGGCTGTCGTTGCCGCGCTCGAGCAGTTCATGCGGGAAACCGCACCGATCGTCGTGGAGGCCGTGCCGCAGGTGGACCGGTGGACGCGGGCGGCGCTGATGGAGGGCGTCTCGCGCGAGGATGAGATGCCGGCAGCGTGGGGCGATCCCCATCCGTGGGGCCGTTGAGCGCGCCCGTTCGCGCTTGCTCGCCCGTGCCTGGCCTCTCTTCGCCGATCCGCGCCGTCATCTTCGACTGCGACGGCGTGCTCGTCGACAGTGAACGGCTCGCGGCTCCGATCCTTGCGGAGCTGCTGAGCGAGCTGGGGCTGCCGACGACCGCGGAGGTCGTCGACCGGGACTTCAAGGGCCGCTCGTGGGAGCACGGGCTCGAGATGATCAGAACCCGGCGGGGTGGCGTCGAGCCGTGGCCCGAGCTGCGCGAGCGCTACCGCGCGGCGCTGTTCGCCGCGTTCGATGCCCGTCTCGAGCCAATCGCCGGCATCGCCGCGGCACTGGACGCGCTCGACGCTGTCAGCGTCCCGTACTGCGTCGCGTCCAGCGGCGACCATGAGCGAATCCGCCGCGGGCTGCGCGCCGCCGGCCTGCTCGACCGCTTCCCGGACCAGGCGATCTTCAGCGTGGAGGACGTCGAGCACGGCAAGCCGGCGCCCGACCTGTTCCTGCATGCGGCCGCCCAGATGCGCTTCGAGCTGCCGACCACCGCCGTCGTCGAAGACAGCCCGGCCGGCGTGCAGGCAGGCGTCGCAGCCGGCATGCCCGTATTCGGCTACGCACCGACCGAGAACGACACCTCGACCCTGCAGGCCGCAGGTGCTGAGCCGTTCCAGGACATGGCGCATCTGCCGATCGTCCTGGGCTTCAGACCACGATAAAAAGCATAAACCCGCCCGGGTTTTGCTATTTTCGTTGGTCCATGAGTACCATCGCGCCCACCGACCGCCAACTCACCGACGGCTCCGAGTCGTTGTCGGCGGAAGAAGTGATCGCGCGGATGGTCGAGCGATTCCACCCGCGCCTGGTCCTCGCCTCCTCCTTCCAGCAGGAGGAGTCGGTGATGATCGACCTGCTGATGAGAGTCGAGCCGAGCGCGCGCATCTTCACGCTCGACACCGGCGTCCTCTTCCCCGAGACGTACGAGACCTGGAGGGCGATCGAGCAGCGCTACGACGTCGAGATCGAGGCAGCGTCGGGCATCTCCCTGCAAGAGCAAGCCGCCCAGTTCGGCGACGAGCTGTGGGCGCGCGAGCCGGACCGCTGCTGCGCGATCCGCAAGGTCACGCCCCTCAGGGAGACGCTCAGCCAGGTCGACGGGTGGATCGTCGGCGTGCGCCGCGACCAGGCCCCCACGCGCGCCGGCACGCCAAAGATCGGCTGGGACGACAAGCACAACATCTGGAAAGCCGCCCCCCTGGCCGACTGGAGCGAGAGAGACGTGTGGCGCTACATCCACGCCAACGACCTCCCGTACAACCCCCTCCACGATCGCGGCTACGCGTCGATCGGCTGCACGCACTGCACCGTCCCGGCGGCCGATCGCAGCGGTCGCTGGGCCGGCAGCAACAAGCTCGAGTGCGGGTTGCACGGCTGAGCCCTCCGGGCTCGGGGACACTGGCACGGTGGACTGGCCGCTCGTCATCCTGTTCGGCTTCCTCGTCGGAATCCTCGTCGGCACGACCGGAGTCGGCGGCGGCTCGCTGATGACGCCGGCACTGATCCTCGTCTTCGGCACCGCGCCGACGACCGCGATCGGCACCGACCTCGCCTACGCGGCCGTGACGAAGACGGTCGGCGGCTGGCGCCACTGGCGCAATGGCACGGTCGACATGAAGATGGCCCTGTGGCTCGCAGTCGGCTCGCTGCCCGGGGCACTCGGAGGCGTCTACGTCCTGCGCCTGTTGGAGAACGCGCTCGGAAAGGACCAGTTCGACGACACGCTGCTGACGATGGTCGGTGCCGCGCTGCTCGTGACGGCCGTCGCGGTGCTCGCACGAGCCGTGATGAGACACCTCAAGAACGAGCGCGACACGATCGATCCGTTCGAGACGCGTCACAAGGTCGCCGCCGTGCTCGTCGGCGTCAGTGTCGGCTTCGTACTCGGCCTCACCTCCGCCGGCAGCGGGGCGCTCATCGCCGTCGCGCTGATCATGGTCTACCGCTACAAGCCACGCCGCGTCGTCGGCACCGACGTCTTCCACGCGGCGCTGCTGCTGTGGGTCGCCTCGATCGCGCACTTCGTCAGCGGCAACGTCGACCTGCTGCTGGCGGGCAACATCCTGATCGGCTCGATCCCCGGCGTGTGGATCGGCTCGGGCCTCGCGAACACGCTGCCGGAGGGCACGCTGCGGCCGGCGCTGGGGACGGTCCTGCTCGCCGCCGGGCTCGCGCTGCTCAACAAGGGCGGCCTCGAGTTTCCGATCTATGTCATCTTCCTGGTGCCCGCCATGGTCGCCCTCGGCCTCACGGCGCTGCACTTCGGTCGGGAGCGCGCCGCACGCATGCGGGCGTCCCTTCCGGTTGATCCCGCGTCCACCCGCCCCCCGACTCCCGAATCTGCATGAGCCACGAGCTGTCACACCTCGACGCCCTCGAGGCCGAGGCGATCCACATCATGCGCGAGGTCGCCGCCGAGCTCGAGCGCCCCGTGCTGCTGTTCTCCGGCGGCAAGGACTCGATCGTCCTGCTGCGCCTCGCCGAGAAGGCCTTCCGTCCCGCGCGCTTTCCGTTCCCGGTGATGCACGTCGACACGGGCCACAACTTCCCCGAGGTGATCGAGTTTCGCGACCGGCTCGTCGAGCAGGTCGGCGAGCGGCTGATCGTCGCCTCCGTGCAAGAGTCGATCGACAAGGGACGTGCGGTCGAGGAGACCGGCCCGCGCGCCTCGCGCAACCGCCTGCAGACCGTCACGCTGCTCGACGCGATCGCCGAGCACCAGTTCGACGCCGCGTTCGGCGGCGCCCGCCGCGACGAGGAGCGCGCCCGCGCGAAGGAGCGCATCTTCTCCTTCCGCGATGACTTCGGCCAGTGGGATCCGAAGGCGCAGCGCCCCGAGCTGTGGCAGCTCTACAACGGCCGCGTGCGCAAGGGCGAGCACGTGCGCGTGTTCCCGATATCGAACTGGACCGAGCTTGACGTGTGGCAGTACATCGAGCGCGAGAGACTCGAGCTGCCGACGATCTACTTCGCCCACAAGCGCCCGGTCTTCGCGCGCGATGGGATGCTCTACGCGGCCAGCGACTTCGTCACGCTGCAGGAGGACGAGGAGGTCTTCACCGAGACCGTCCGCTACCGCACCGTCGGCGACATGACCTGCACCGGCGCCGTCGCCTCGACGGCGTCGACGCTGGAGACGGTCGTCGCCGAGATCGCCGCGACCGACATCACGGAGCGAGGCCAGACGCGCGCGGACGACCGCGTCACGGAAGCCGCCATGGAGGATCGCAAGCGTGAGGGGTACTTCTAGGATGTCCGCCACCTTCGAGACGAACGGCCATCCCGCAGTTGATCTCTCGACGACCGAGCTGCTGCGCTTCGCGACGGCCGGCTCGGTCGACGACGGCAAGTCGACGCTGATCGGCCGCCTGCTGCACGACGCGAAGTCGATCCTCGCCGACCAGCTCGCGCATGTGAAGGAGACGAGCGAGCGCCGCGGCGACGGCGAGCTGAACCTCGCACTGCTGACCGACGGCTTGCGCGCCGAGCGCGAGCAGGGCATCACGATCGACGTCGCCTATCGCTCGTTCCAGACCGACAAGCGGCGCTTCATCATCGCCGACTGCCCCGGCCACGAGCAGTACACGCGCAACATGGTCACCGGCGCCTCGACCGCCGACCTCGCGCTGGTCCTGGTCGATGCGCGCAACGGGCTCGTGCGCCAGTCGCGCCGTCACGCGGCGATCAGCGCGCTGCTGCGCACGCCGCACCTCGTCGTCGCGATCAACAAGATGGATCTGGTCGACTACGACCAGTCGATCTACGACGCGATCGTCGCGGACTTCCAGAGCTGGTCGAACGGGCTCGAGTTCGCCGAGGCGACGTTCATCCCGATCAGCGCGCTGAAGGGCGACAACGTCGTCGAGCGCTCGGAGCGCATGCCCTGGTACTCGGGCCCACCGCTGCTCGACCACCTCGAGACCGTCGAGATCGCCGGCGACCGCAACCTCGAGGACTGGCGCTTCCCGGTCCAGTGGGTCGTGCGCCCGCAGAACGACGACAAGCACCACGACTACCGCGGCTACGCGGGCCAGATCGCCGCCGGCCTGCTGAGAGCCGGCGAGGAGGTCGTCGTGCTTCCCTCCGGCCGCACGTCGAAGCTCGCCGGCATCGACACGATGGACGGGCCGCTGGAGGAGGCGTTCCCGCCGCAGTCCGTCACGCTGCTGCTGGAGGACGACCTCGACATCTCGCGCGGCGACTTGATCGCACGTGCCGGCGAGGCGAACCCGCCGACCGTCGCGCGCGAGCTGGAGGCCGTCGTCTGCTGGATGGCCGACGCGCCGCTGAAGCCGGGCGGCCGCTACGCGCTCAAGCACACGACCCGCTCGGTGCGCGCGATCGTCGAGGCGGTCGACTGGCACCTCGACGTCGAAACGCTCAACCGCATCGACAACGAGGACGGCCTTGCGCTGAACGAGATCGGGCATGTGAAGCTGCGCCTCAGCGGCCCGCTCGCGTTCGACCCGTATGCGCGCAACCGCGAGACCGGCAGCTTCATCCTGATCGACGAGGCGACGAACGACACCGTCGGCGCCGGGTTGATCGCGACGCCGGAGTAGGCGGGCCGGAGACGGTCTGCGGATGAGCGCGGTCCCGTCCGAAGGAGCCGAGGTCGCGCTCGACAGCGGCGCGACGACACGCTCGCGGCGCACGCGGCTCGTGCTCAGATGGCTCCCGCTCGCCCTCTGGGCCGCGGGGTCGGTCGCGGTCGTCGCCGTCCTGGGACTGCCGTACACGCGCGACGCGGTGTTCGTGTGGGTTCTGCTCGGCGCGCTCGCCGTCTCGCTCGGCGACATCGGCGGCTGGCTGCGCGGTGTGGTTGTCGACTGGCTGCCGTTCTTCCTCGTGCTGACGGCCTACGACCTCGCGCGCGGCGGCGCAGACGGCTGGCTTGCACCGACGCACTTCCTGCCGCAGGCCGACGTCGACGTGTGGTTGTCCGGCGGGGCGGTGCCGAGCGTGTGGCTGCAGCAGCACCTCCACCACCCCGGCCAAGTGCAGTGGTTTGAGGTCGCGGCGTTCCTCGTCTACGTCTCGCACTTCTTCGTCACGCCGCTGCTGGCAGCGGTGCTGTGGGTGCGCGACCGCCGGCGCTTCCGCCGCTTCGCCGCCCCGCTCGCGCTGCTGACACTGCTCGGCTGCATCACGTTCGTCGTCTTCCCGGCGGCGCCGCCATGGATGGCAAGCGAGCACGGGCTGATCCCGCCGACCACCCGCTTGATCCCGCAGCTCTGGTCGTGGATCGGCGTCGGCGCGGAGCAGGGTTTCGTCGGCACCGGCTACCAGTACGCCAACGACGTCGCCGCCGTACCGTCGCTGCACGCCGCGCTGGCGCTGCTGGTGGCGATGGCGATCTGGCCGCAGCGCCGGTGGGCACGCTTGCTCGTGGCTGCGTATCCGCTCGCGATGGCGCTCGCGATCGTCTACACCGCCGAGCACTACGTCGCCGACGTGCTGCTCGGCTGGATCTACGCCGTCGCGAGCTTTGCCGCCATCCGGTGGATCGCGCGCCGCCTCGAAGCGCGGGCGTCAGATAGGAGGAAGACCATCATTCCCGCCGCGTCACGGTAAAGTTCCGCGCCGCATGTTCTCGAAGGTTCTGATCGCCAACCGCGGCGAGATCGCCGTCCGCGTCATCCGCGCGTGTGAGGAGCTCGGCGTCGCATCGGTCGCCGTCTACTCCGAGCTCGATCGCGACGCGATCCACGTCAAGCGCGCCGACGAGGCATACCTGATCGGCCCCGGCCCGGCGGCCGAGTCGTACCTCGTGATCGAGAAGATCATCGACGTCGCCAAGAGATCCGGCGCCGACGCGATCCACCCCGGCTACGGATTCCTTGCCGAGAACGCGACGTTCGCGAAGGCCTGCGAGGACGCGGGCATCGTCTTCATCGGCCCGCCGGCGAGCGCGATCGACGCGATGGGCTCCAAGACGGCCGCGCGCGAGCTGATGCAGAAGGCCGGCGTGCCGATCGTGCCGGGCACGACCGAGCCGGTCGCCGACGTGAGAGCCGCGCGCAAGATCATCAGAGAGACGGTCGGCTTCCCGGTCGCGGTGAAGGCAGCGGGCGGCGGCGGCGGCAAGGGCTTCCGCGTCGCACTGACCGACGACGAGCTGGAGAGCGCCTTCGAGGGCGCCTCGCGCGAGGGCGAGAAGTTCTTCTCAGACCCCACGGTCTACCTCGAGCGCTACCTGCCCGACCCGCGCCACGTCGAGGTGCAGGTGCTGGCCGACAGACACGGCAACGTGATCCACCTCGGCGAGCGCGACTGCTCCGTGCAGCGCCGCCACCAGAAGCTGATCGAGGAGTCGCCCGCGCCGGCGGTCGACGAGGCGCTGCGGGCGCACATCGGCAGAGTCGCGACGGACGCGGCCGCGGCGGTCGACTACGTCGGCGCCGGCACGATCGAGGGCCTGCTGCAGGACGGCGAGTACTTCTTCCTGGAGATGAACACGCGGGTGCAGGTCGAGCACTGCGTCACCGAGATGACAACGGGCATCGACATCGTCAAGGAGGGCATGCGCGCCGCCGCCGGCGAGCCGCTGTCGATCAAGCAGGAGGACGTCGTCCTGCGCGGCCACGCGATCGAGTGCCGCATCAACGCCGAGGACGCGTCGAAGAACTTCGCCCCGGCGCCGGGCAGAATCGGCGCCTACGTCGAGCCGAGCGGCCCCGGCGTACGCGTCGACTCGGGCGTCGGCCCGGGCGGCGAGGTCTCGCCGATGTACGACCCGATGGTCGCGAAGCTGATCGTGTGGGACTCCGACCGCGAGGCCGCCACCAGACGCATGTTGCGTGCGCTGGAGGAATTCGAGATCACCGAGCTGAAGACGCTGATCCCGTTCCACAAGGCACTGCTCGCGACGAGACAGTGGGCCGCGGCGGAGACCTGCCGCGACCTCGTCGAAGACAAGAAGTGGCTCAGAGAGCTGGCCTTCCCGCCGCCGACGTTCGGCGATGACGACGAGGACGCGAAGGTCGAGCAGACCTACACCGTGGAGGTGTCGGGCCGCCGCTTCGACGTGAGAGTGATCGGCGCGCCGTTCGCCGGGGGCGTCGTGATGAACGGCAGCGGGCCGGCCGGCGCGGGCGCCGCCGCGCGCAAGCCGCGCGAGCGCAAGAAGGGCGGCTCGTCTGTCGGCGGGGACACGCTCCCCTCACCGCTGCAGGGCAACATGTGGAGAGTGAAGGTGAGACAGGGCGACACGGTCGAGGAGGGCCAGCTGCTCTGCATCATCGAGGCGATGAAGATGGAGAACGAGATCACCGCCCACAAGGCGGGCGTCGTCGCCGATCTCCCCATCACCGAGGGCGCCGCCATCGCGGCTGGCGACCCGATCGCGACGATCAGATCGGCCGCTGCCGAGTAGCCCGGTTCGGGCGGGCGGGCTTGCGCTCCGCTCGGGCGTTCGCCGCGTCCGTCGCGTCGCTCGATGGCATCGAGGGGGAGCGAGCGGCGTTTGCGGTGTTCGGGAGGGGCGCGGTCCCTAGGGGTGCGGTCCCCGTTCGAGCGTGGTCTGAAAACCACGACCGCGAATCTGACGGTCCTATACCGACCCTAATTCGCGGTCGTGGTTTTCGGACCACTTCACAGCGGGGATCGCGAGCATCTGAAGGAACGCGCGGCCGCTCGTACCCTTCCCCCTCGATGCCCGACAGCGCACGCTGGCGCCCCAGCGCCGCAACGAGCGGAACTCAGCCCACCAGCGACACGTTGTACTCGTGCAGCTTGCGGTTCCCGCCATCCCGGCGGGCCAGCGGCAACGGCGCCGACGCGGGATCGGCGACGAGGCCCTCCACATACGCCAGATCCTCCCGCAGGATCGCGGCGGCGCGGACGCTGTCGAGCGGCTCACCGTGGCCGGGTACGACCACCGTCGCCCGGTCGACCAAGGGCTCCAGTCGCCGCAGCGTCGCGAGATAGCCGTCGACCGACGATGACGGCGACAACTCGGGGATCGCGCCGGGCGAGAGGTAGTCGCCTACGACCAGCACGCCGGCCCATGGGATCCATACGGCGGTGCCATCGGACGTGTGGCCGTCAGCCGGGTGCAGCTCCAGCTCGCGCTCGCCGAGCGCGCAATAGCCCGGCACGGGCAGCGCCTGCACGCCCGGCAGCGACAGCGGGCTCGGGCGGTCGATCAGATACTGCTCGTCGAACTCGCGCAGCTCGCGCTGGGCCGCGCCCGGCTCGGCGGCAAGCCGCGCTGCAGTCGTCTCGCCGCAGCCGATCGACGCCTCGGGAAACGCGTAGCGGCCGAGCAGGTGATCCCAGTCGGCGTGGGTGACGAGCAGGCCGGAGATCGGGAAGCCGGCCTGCTGCAGCAGCGTTGGGAGCGCCTCGAGCTCCTCCGGCAGGATCGGCGAGTCGACCAGGAACGCCTCATCGCCCGCGCGGACGGCGGTGCAGGTGGTCTTCCAGATCGCGCCGATCGCGACGATGACGTCCTCGTGAACGGCAATGGCGCGCATGCGGCGAGGCTAGTGGAGCGGGAGCGGCCGAGATGGTCCGAGGCGGAGCGGGGCTACGTGAGCCCGAGCGCTCTGACGGCCTCGCGCAGCGTCGAGACCTCGAGGTCGGGTCTCTTCTGCCCCGACTCGAGCTGCTGTCTGGTGCGGTTGACCCACACGACCGGGATCTTCCCTCTAAGGCACGGCTCGACGTCATGGTAATAGCTGGATCCGATGTGGACCCAGCCTCTCTTGCTGCCGACGCGCCGCTCGCACTCCTTGAAGTGCGCGGGGTCCGGCTTGTAGGAGCGGACCTGCTGGGCGGTCACGACGAGGTCGAAGTCGTGCGGTATGTGCCGGCGCGTGAGGCCGAGGAGCTTGTCGTCGATATTCGCGATCAGCCCCAGGCTCAGGCCCTGCTTCGCAAGTCTCTGCAACACCGGATTGGCCTCTCTGAAGGCCGGCCACCGCTGCACCGAGTCGGGCAGGAAGCCGCTGCGGGACGGTTCGAGCGGCCAGCCGATCTCCTCGGCGATCTGGACGGCGGTACGGCGCAACACCTCGGCATAGAGCTCATACGAGCCCGCCTGGATCTGCTGCTGAATCGAGTGGAAGAGCGGGATCAGCGTGTCCCGGTCCATCTCGAAGCCGTCGCGCTGGGCCTCTTTGGTGAATGCGTCGAAGGCGCCTGAGTCCCAGTCGATCAGGGTGCCGTAGACGTCGAACGTGACGAAGGTGACCTTCTTGGGGATCGGCATCGGCCGCGCATTATGCCTTTCGCGGCCGCCGGCCGCGCCGCGACGCCAGTTCCACCGTGCGGACGACGCGTTCCGGCGGCGTCGGGTATCGTGCCGCGCCGCAATGGACCTGCTCGAGTATCAGGGCAAGCAGCTGTTCGCCCGTCATGGCATTCCGGTCCCGTCCGGCAAGCCTGCCGCCACCGTCGCCGACGCCGTCGCCGCTGCCGACGAGATCGGCTATCCCTGCGTCGTCAAGGCCCAGGTGCTGATCGGCGGACGCGGCAAGGCCGGCGGCGTGAAGCTCGCGAAGGACAGAGCGGAGGCGACGCAGTACGCCACCGACATCCTCGGGATGGACATCAAGGGCTTCACCGTCCACGAGGTCTGGATCGAGGGCGCCTCGGACATCGCCGAGGAGTACTACGCCTCGATCGTCTTCGACCGCGCCGCGAAGGCGCCCCTCGTGATGCTCTCGACGCAGGGCGGGATGGACATCGAGGAGGTCGCCGAGAAGACGCCGGACGCGCTCGCGAGACTCCACGTCGACCCGCTGCTCGGCTTCCAGGACTTCCACGGCCGCAAGCTCGCCTTTGCCGCGGGCATTCCGGCGGACCTGATCCGCCCGGTCGGCGCGATGCTCGCGAAGCTGTACGAGACCTTCATCGCCGAGGAGGCGATGTTGATCGAGGTCAACCCGCTGATCGTGACGCCGGAGCGCGACGTGCGCGCTTTGGACGCAAAGGTCACGCTCGACGACAACGCCCTCTACCGCCACACCGACAACGCGGCGTTGCGCGATCCCTCCGCTGAGGACCCGCAGGAGCAGATGGCGCACGAGCGCGGGCTCACGTACGTGAAGCTCGACGGCGACATCGGAATCCTCGGCAACGGCGCCGGGCTCGTGATGTCGACGCTGGACGTCGTCGCCGGCGCCGGTGGCGCGCCCGCGAACTTCCTCGACGCCGGCGGCGGCTCCAAGGCCGACGCGATCGTGAGCGCCGTGGAGGTCATCCTCTCCAACCCGAAGGTGAGAGCGGTGCTGTTCAACATCTTCGGCGGCATCACGCGCTGCGACGAGGTCGCCAAGGGCCTGATCGAGGCGTTCGACGTGGTGAAGCCCACCGTCCCGTTCGTCGTGCGCCTCGACGGCACGAACGACGTCGAGGGCCGCAAGCTGCTCGCCGAGGCCAACCTGCCGAACGTCGCCACCGCATCGACGATGGACGAGGCTGCTGCGAAGGTCGTCGCGCTGGCCGCTGGTACGGGAGCTGCCGCATGAGCGTCCTGGTCGACAACGACACACGCCTCGTCGTCACCGGCATCACCGGCCGCGAGGGCACCTTCCACGCGACGAACAACAAGCGCTACGGCACGCAGGTCGTCGCCGGCGTGACGCCCGGCAAGGGCGGCCAGGACGTCGAGGGGATCCCGGTCTTCAACACGATCGCCGAGTCGGTCGACAAGGCCGGCGCGAACACGGCGATGATCTTCGTCCCGCCGCGCTTCGCAGCCGACTCGATCCTCGAGGCGGCGGACGCCGGGGTCAGACTGATCATCGCGATCACCGAGGGGATCCCGGCGCATGACGAGCTGCGCGTCTACACGCAGCTCAAGCGGTCGCCGGACGTGCGGTTGGTCGGTCCGAACTGCCCCGGCATCCTGTCGCCCGGCAAGGCCAGCGTCGGCATCATCCCGGCGTCGTTCTTCAAGCAGGGCAACGTCGGCGTCGTCTCGCGCTCCGGCACGCTGACCTACCAGATCGGCAACGAACTGGCCCAGCGTGGCTTCGGCAACTCCTCGATCGTCGGTATCGGCGGCGATCCGGTCCCCGGCTCGTCGTTCATCGACATCATCGCGCTGTTCGAGGCCGATCCCGAGACCGAGCTGATCGTGATGTCGGGCGAGATCGGCGGCTCCGCCGAGGAGGAGGCCGCGGAGTACATCGCGGCCAACGTCTCGAAGCCTGTGGTCGCCTACATCGCAGGCTTCACGGCACCGCCCGGCAAGACGATGGGCCACGCCGGCGCGATCGTCTCCGGCACGGCGGGCACCGCTGCCGCCAAGGCCGAGGCACTCGAGGCGAAGGGTGTCCGTGTCGGCAGAACGCCGACCGAGACGGCCGAGCTGGCGATGCAGTTGCTGTCAGCCTGACTCGCCCAGCGGACCGCCTGACGACCTCGCCGCGCGTTCCGTAGTCTGAGGGACATGGCTTCCGAACCCGCTCCGATCTCCTTCGCCCGCGGCGCTCCGTCGCTCGACATCGTCGACGTCGACGGCCTGCGCGCCGCCGCTGACCGCGCCTTCTCCAACGACCCCGCCGGCACGACTGCCTACGGCACGTCGATCGGCTACAGACCGCTGCGCGCGTGGATCGCCGAGCGGCACGGGGTCGCTCCGGAGCAGGTGATCGTCACGAACGGCTCGATGCAGGCTGACGCGTTCCTGTTCGAGGCGTTGGTGGAGGACGGCGACGTCGTCGTGGTGGAGAAGCCGACGTATGACCGCACGCTGCTGTCGCTGCGCTCGCGCGGCGCGGACCTGCGACCGGTCGAGCTGCAGGAGGACGGGATCGACGTCGCGGGCGTCGAGGCGCTGTTCGCCGAGGGCGCAGCGCCACGGCTGGCACATGTGATCCCGAACTTCCAGAACCCCGCCGGATACACGCTGTCGGCTGACAAGCGCCGCGCGCTCGTCGCGCTCGCGGCGGAGCGGGACATGACGATCTTCGAGGACGACCCGTACGTCGACCTCCGCTTCAGCGGCGAGACGCTGCCGACGATGCTGTCGCTCGACACCGCCGATCGTGTCGTCTACGCCTCGTCCTTCTCGAAGGTCGTCTGCCCGGGCATCCGCGCGGGCTACCTCGTCGGCCCGGAGAAGCTGATCTCGCGGATCACGAAGCTCGCGACGAACACCTACATCTCGCCCAACATGGTCGCCCAGTCGATCGTCAACGAGTACGTCCGCGCCGACGACGGCGCCGCGTTCAACCGCTCGATCGAGACGATCAAGGCGGCGTTGAGCGAGCGTGCTTCGGCACTCTGCGAGGCATTGCGGCGCGAGCTGCCGGATGCGCGCTTCGTCGAGCCGGAGGGCGGCTACTTCCTGTGGGTCGAGATGCCCGAGGGAACCGACGGCGATGCCTTGTTCGCCGCCGCCGCCGAGCGCGGCGTGCAGATCGTCAAGGGCACCGACTTCCTGCTCGAGGGCGGCGAAAACGCCTTCCGCCTCGCCTACTCCGGCGTGACGGTCCCGCAGATCGAGGAGGGCGTCGCGCGGTTGGGCGACGCCGTTCGCTCGCTCGGCGTCGCGGCATAGCCAAAGCCGAACCACCAGCCACGGCCGGCCGTTGATCTGACGGAGGCTGGCGCCCGCCAGGCAAGGACGCAGCCGGCGTGGCGTGCAATCGCACGCGAGTCCGGCGAGGACGATGCCTGGCGGCCGACTGGCTCGGACGGACCCCGAACTGCCAGCCACGTGGCCTGGCGGATGCCGGCGCCCGCCAGGGGAGGACGCAGTCTGCGTGGCGTACTTCGTACGCGAGCAGGCGAGGACGATGCCTGGCGGGATGCCGGCGCCGCCAGGCCTAGCGGCCGTAGCGGTCGCGGCCCAGGACCAGCTGTCTAGGCAGCGCCGTCCGCGGAGGCGGCGACGGGTCAGCCGTGACGGAGACTGTCTCGGCGACGCTGCGGGTGAGGACGTGCTGGCCGTCGGCAGACGCGACGGTGATGTGGTCGTCGTCGATCGTCGCGATCGTGCCGTCGAGGCCGGGCTCGAGGCCGCTGTCCTTGAGGTAGTGGAGCAGGTCCTCGGCCTCGTTCTCGAAGCGCAGGATTCTGACGCGCGCGCCCTCGATGCAGTCGGCCAGCGGGACGCCGAGGATGCGCTCGCCGACGTTGATCGGGTGGCCGTGCGGGCAGGTCGTCGCGTCGCCGATCGCGGCCTTCACGTAGGCCTCGAAGCGCGGGGACATCGCGTGCTCCATCCGCTCGGCCTCCTCGTGCACGTCGTCCCACGGCACGCCGACGACGTCGGTCAGGAAGCGCTCGATCAGGCGGTGGCGGCTCGTGATCTCCTCGGCGTGGTGGCGACCGTCCTCCGTGAAGGCGATCACGCGGTCTTCGCCGCGGGTGATGTAGCCGTCTCTCTCCAGCCGCCCAACCATCTCGTGGACAGTCGGCGCGGACAGCTGCATGGCTCGCGCGAGGTTGGCGCCGGTCATCGGCAGGCCCGCCTCGTAGAGCCAGAAGAGCATCTGGAGGTACTCCTCCTCGGCGACCGTTGCCTGCTCGTGCGACATGCCGCTGATCGTAATGGTTTTGCTCTCAGCGCTACGATCGCTCGCGCCGTGGCGCTTCCGCTCAGACCTCCGCTCACACCACAGCTCGCGCGCTCGCGAGCGGCGCTGCCGGACGGCGACGGGTGGGCGTACGAGCCGAAGTGGGACGGCTTTCGCGCGTTGGCGTTCGTCGACGGCGCCGAGCTGGCGCTGCAGTCGCGCGGCGGGAGACCGCTCGAGCGCTACTTCCCCGAGCTGACCTTCCCGAACGGCCGCTACGTGCTCGACGGGGAGATCGTGATCGACGGCGCCGACGGGCTGCAGGACTTCGACGCGCTCTCGAACCGCATCCACCCGGCCGCGTCGCGGATCGAGCGGCTGAGTGTCGAGACGCCGGCGCGGTTCGTCGCGTTCGACCTGCTGGCGCGCGAGGACGAGTCGCTGCTGGAGTGCTCGTTCGCGGACCGGCGCGCGGCGTTGGAGGCGTTCCCGTTCGCGGCGCCGGTCGAACTGACGCCGTGCGTGGGCAGCGCCGCCGAGGCGGAGAGATGGCTGCGCAGCGCGGAGGGCGTGATCGCGAAGGAGCTGGGCGCGTCCTACCTCCCCGGCAGACGCGAGGGGATGGTGAAGATCAAGCGCGTTCGCACGATCGACGCGGTCGTGATCGGCTGGCGGCCCGGCAAGGAGGAGCGCACGGTCGGCTCGCTGATCCTCGGGCTCTACGACGAGGATGGGGAGCTGCGGACGGTCGGGCACACGTCCGGGCTGAAGGCGACGGAGAGACGCGAGCTGGTCGACAGACTCGCGCCGTACGCGAGCGGCGAGCGTGGCAGTGCCGACCCGAGCCGCTGGAAGAGCGACAAGGAGCTCGAGTGGGTTGCGCTGCGACCCGAGCTGGTCATCGAGATCTCCTTTGACCATGTGAGCGGCCGCCGCATCCGGCATGGCTCGAAGCTGCTGCGTTGGCGCGAGGACAAGCCGCCGCGGGAGTGCACGGTGGAGCAGTTGCTCGCCTGAGCGCTCGCCGTCGCGGAGCATCAAAAGTGTTTTGTACAATTAGTTTGCTGTAGACCAAACAGATTGTTCGCCGTAGGGTCCGGCTCATGTCCGCTGCTGGCCGCCGCACCCGCTCTGCGCTCTACGAGCGGCTCCACATGCAGATCGCCGAGTTGCGCGAACAGCTCGGCGGCCTTCCCGCTCCGCATGAGGCCCAGGCGATCTGGCACGAGATCTGGCTCGATGAGACGCATCACTCGACGGCGATCGAGGGCAACACGCTCGTGCTCAAACAGGTGGCGCATCTGCTCGATGAAGGACGCGCCGTCGGCAACAAGCAGCTGCGGGAGTACATGGAGGTGCGCGGCTATGCGAACGCCGCGGAGTGGGTCTACCAGCACGGCGTCGAGCCGGAGGCATGGTCCGACGAAGCGCTCGTCACGCTGACGGAGATCCGCCACGTCCATGCGCTGGCGCTCGGACCTGTCTGGGATGTCGCGCCGCATCCCGAGGCGGGGGATGACGAGCGGCCGGGATCGTTCCGGCGGCATGACATCCAGGCGTTCCCAGGCGGGATGAAGCCGCCGTCGTGGACCGACGTGGCGATTCGTCTCGACGAGTGGCTCGCTGACGCGCAGGCCCTGCACGGCCTCAACGAGCCACACCTGCCCGCGGAGCTGGCATGGCTGCACGCGCGCTTCGAGCAGATCCACCCGTTCCTCGACGGCAACGGGCGGACCGGGCGGCTGCTGCTCAACCTGCTGCTCGTCCGGCTCGGCTACCCACCAGCGATCATCCGCAAGGGCGACCGGGCGCGCTACCTCGCCGCGCTCAGCCAGGCCGACGAGGGGGACTGCGGACCGCTGGGTGAGTTCCTCGCGCGCGCCGTCCTCGACAACCTCCATCGCTTTCTCCTGCCCGCCATCGCCGGGCACGAGCAGCTCCTACCGCTGCCAGCACTTGCGAGCGAAAGGCTGGGAGCGAACGCGCTGCGCGTCGCGGCCGTGCGCGGCCGCCTGCAAGCCGTCAAGGGACCTGACGGCAGCTGGCGCAGCTCACGCGAATGGGTCGACGAGTACGTCGCGTCGCGCTACAGACGCGACTGAGTCAGGCGTCGTCTCTGCGGGCTCGGCTCGGCTGGACGCGCTTGGGCTCGCCGGGCTGCTTGGCGAAGTTAGGTGGCCAGGGGGCGTCGCCGAGGCCGCCGTCCTCGTCGCGTCTGGCGAGGGCGAGGAGCTGGTCGAGCTTGCCGGCGTGGTCGTCGATTGCGGCGTGGGGATCGCCGTCACGAGCGAGCAGGGCTGGCACCGTGGCGAGCGTGTAGTCGGCCGGCTCGACGGCAGGGACCTGCTCCCAGGTGAGCGGCATCGAGACGCGTGCGTCGGGCAGCGGGCGGACCGACCAGGCGGAGGCGACGGTGCGGTCGCGCGCGTTCTGGTTGTAGTCGACGAAGACGCCGTGGCGCTCCTCCTTCCACCACTTGCTCGTCGCGAGCTCGGGCACGCGGCGCTCGACCTCGCGCGCGAGCGCGAGCGCGGCACGGCGCACCTCCGTGAAGCTCTGCTCGGGCACGACGCGTACGTTGATGTGGATCCCGCGCGAGCCGGAGGTCTTCGGGAAGCCGACGAGGCCGTGATCGTCGAGCACGCTCTTGACGCACATCGCGACTTGGCGGACGTCGTCCCAGCTCGCTTCCGGGGTTGGGTCGAGGTCGACGCGCAGCTCGTCGGGCGCGTCGAGGTCGATGCGGCGGACCGGCCACGGGTTGAAGTCGATCACGCCGAGGTTGACCGCCCACACCAGGTGCGCGGCGTCGTTGGCGACCAGCTCGCGCGCCTCGCGCCCGCTGGGGAATCTGACGGTCGCAGTCTCCAGCCACTCGGGCGCTCTGTCGGGCACGCGCTTCTGGAAGAACGGGTCGCCGTCGATCCCGTCGACGTAGCGCTTGAGCACGGTCGGGCGCTCGCGCAGGTGTATCAGCGCGGCGTCGGCGACCGCGAGGTAGTAGTCGACGAGGTCTCTCTTGCTGTGGCCGGCGGCCGGGAAGTAGAGCTTGCCGGGGTTCGACAGTCTGACCTCCTGCCCGGCAACCTCGATCGTCGTCTGCTCGCGGGCCATTGCGTGTGAAGGTTGGCAGGCAGCGGTGTTCGGCGCCAGCGCTGCGGGCTGCATTGCACCACCATGGCAACGCGCCAATTGAGTGCATTTCTACTGATTGCTTTAAAGGTTTCTACGCAATACGTCGACACGATCCGCGACAGGGGAATACCGCCGACAGGAGGCCTCGGCATGGATGGCTCATGGGGACGGCGCGTGCGCGCGCTGCTCGCGATCGGACCGCTGGTGGCACTGTCGTGGGCGGGCGCGTACGCGGCGTTCACGGACAGCGTCGACGCGACGACGAGCTTCTCAACCGGGTCCGTCTCGATCGAGGCAAACGACCAGGGCGGGACCGTCGCGTTCACGTCGCTCTCCACGAGCGGGATGACGCCGGGAACCGTGACGTACGCGCCGCTGAAGATCTCCAACAGCGGCTCGCTGAACTTCAGATACACGATGGCGACGGCGACCGGCGGAAGCGCCGCGCTCGCTGGAGCGTTGACGATCGGCATCAAGGTGGTCGGGTCATCCACGTGCGATGCGACCGCATACTCGGGTTCGAGCACTGTCGCTTACGCGCAGTCGGCGGGACTGGGGGCGGCCGCGATCGGCGCTCGCTCGCTTGCCAGAAGCGCGAGCGAATGGCTGTGCTTCCGCGTCGAGCTGCCCGCGAGCGCCGACAACTCGCTGCAGGGGCTGACGACGAATGCCACCTTCACGTTCGCGGCCGACCCGTCGTGAGGCGGACCGGCCGCGCGCGGGGCTCCGGCGGACGCTCGCGTGGGGCCTGGCGCTGCTCGGCGCCGGCTGCCTCGCGCTGACGGCCGCCGGGCTGGCGGTCGGGGCGCGGCCGCTCGTCGTACGGACCGGGTCGATGGCGCCGCGGATGCCGGTCGGGACGGTCGTGCTGGTGCGGCCGGAGCCGGCGCGCCTGGTGCGCCGCGAGGACGTCGTCGCGGTCGTGCGGGCGGATGGGCGACGGATCCTGCACCGCGTGCGACGCGTGCGCCCGGCCGGCGCCGGTGCGATGACGATCGTGCTGCGCGGCGATCGCAATCGCACCGCGGATCCTCCGGTGACGGTGACGCGGGTCGAGCGGCCGCTTGTGGTGATCCCTGCGATCGGTCGTCCGCTGACATGGCTGGGCGGGCGCTGGACGCAATATTGGCTCGGTGTGCTGACGGGCGCGTTGGTGCTCGCGTGGGCGGTGCGGTGGCGGGCTGCCGGCGTGCGCGACGGAACGCGGAGCGGCCCCGCGCAGGAGCTCGCGCTCGCGCCGGGCGGCGCGCACGGCGCGGGCGTGACGCGGCCGCGTGGAGGCGTCGCGGAGTGACGCGTGGCGGGCGGCTGTGCACGGCGCTCGCGGTGGCCACGCTGGCGCCGCTGCCGGCCGCGGCCTGGGCGGTCTTCGGAGCGAGCGTGCAGGCGAGAGGCGCGCTCGCGACGTACACGGTGCCGGCGCCGACGGGGCTCGCATGCAGAGGGCTGACGTCGTTGACGACGAGCCGCATCGTCTGGAACGCCGTCGCGACGCCGCCGAGCGGCAGCATCGCCTACGTCGTGACCGCGCCGGGCGGCAGACAGACGACGACCGCCGCGGCGAGCTACGACCCGCCGATCGCGACGCTGCCCGGGCAGTACGCGGTGCAGACGCAGATCTCCTCCGGCTGGCGCTCGCCTTCCGCGACGATCACGGTGTCGCTGACCGCGCTGGGCCTGCTGTATCTCTGCAGCACGCCGTGACGCGCGCCGCCGCGTGGCAGGATGCTGGAGGTGACCGCTTCGACCACGCGCGCGCCGATCCTCGTCGCCCCGGCCGCCTTCGGCGGGACGCTGCGGGCGCCGGAGGTGACCGCCGCCTTGGCGCGCGGGTTCGAGGCCGGCGGCTGGCCCGTCGATCCGTGCCCGGTTGCGGATGGCGGCGCGGGACTGTTGGAGGTGCTGCTGCCGACGCTCGGCGGAGAGACGAGCGCGGTTGAGGTGGGCGGACACGCGGTTGGCATCGGACTGATCGAGGACGGTGGGACGGCGCTGGTGGAGCTGCGTGCGGCGGCCGGAGACGCGGGTGACGGCGACGGCGATTCGAGCGCGCCCGTGGGCGAGCTGCTGCTGGCGGCGGACGCGACGGGCGCCGAGGTCCTGATCGCCGGCGCTGGCGACCTCGTCGCGACCGACGGCGGCGCCGGTGCGGTCGAGGCGATCGCCGCCGGTGGAGGACTGCGAGCGCGCCTCGTGGTCCTGTGCGACGTGCGCACGTCGACCGACCGGGTCGCGGAGGCGCTGGCGGGCGCAGGCGAGCTGGAGCGCGAGCGCGCGCAGGCGCTGGACGAGAAGCTGGAGGCGCTCGCCGCGCGACTCCCGCGCGACCCGCGCGGCGTCGCGTACGGGGGCGCCGGCGGCGGGCTCGCCGGCGCGCTGTGGGCGGCGTGCGACGCGCGGTTGGAGAGCGGGGCGTCGTTCGTGCTCGGGCAGCTCGACTTCGACGCGCGCATGCTTGCCGCCCATGCCGTGATCGTCGGCGAGGGCCGGCTCGACCTCGGCACGCTCGCCGGCAAGGCGCCGGGCGAGATCGCGACGCGCGCGCGGCGGGCGGGCGTGCCCTGCTTCGCCGCCGTGGGATCACGCACGCTCGACGCCTTCGGCGCGCGCATCCTCGACCTGCAAGCAGTGCTGGAGGCGGGGGACGCACGCGCGCTCGAGGCGGCGGGCCGGCGGTTGGCCACCTTGGTGTAGCGTCGCGCGCCCGCCGATGCCCCCGCTCCCCCGCCCCCGCCCCCAGCTCCCGCTGCCGCCCCAGCTGCGCCGCGCGGTCGTCGTCGGCGCCGGCTCGTTCGGGACGGCGGTCGCGGTGCTGCTGGCACGCGGCGGGATGCGCACGACGTTGCAGACGCGCACGCGCGAGCGGGCCGACGCGTTGACCGAAGCGCGCGAGAACCGCGAGTACCTGCCGGGCGTCGAGCTGCCGCGCGAGCTGCGGATCGAGCCGATGGCGAACGGCCTTGCGCGTGCCGAGCTGGTGTTTCTCGCCGTCCCCTCGCTCGGCGTCGGCGAGGTGATCGCGGGGTTGGAGCAGGCCGGACTGCAACGGCGAGCGGCGGTCGTGTCGCTCGCGAAGGGACTCGTGCCGCCGGACGGAACGCCGCCGACCGCGCTGCTGCGTGCGCGCTTCGGCGCCGCGCGGGTGGCGTGCATCGGCGGGCCCGCACACGCCCAGGAGATGGTCGCGCACGGCGCCGGACTCGTCGCGGCGTCGAGCGACGAGGCGCTTGCGAGCCAGCTCGCGGCGACGTTCATCCGCGCGGGCGTCGTGTGCGAGCAGTCGAACGACCCGGTCGGCGTGGAGCTGGCGGGGGCTGCGAAGAACGCGGCCGCGCTGGCAGCCGGGGCGACCGAGTCGCAGGGATTGAACGCGGCCGGCGCGGCGGCCGGCCACATCTTCGCGGAGGTGTGGCGCTACGCCGAGCGGCTCGGCGCGCGGCCGGAGTCGATGATCGGCCTGGCGGGGACGGGCGACCTCGTCGCGACCGCGCTCGCGCCGCAGAGCCGCAACCGCCGCGCGGGGGAGCTGCTGGCGAGAGGTGTCCCGGCGAGCGAGATCCCGGCGCAGATCGGCCAGGCGGTCGAGTCGCTCGAATCGGTCCCGCTGCTCGCGCGCGCGCTCGCCGGGGCCGGGATCGAGGCACCGGTCAACGACGCGCTGCGCCGCCTGATCGCGGGCGAGCTGCCGCTCGACGAATGGGTCGCGCTGGTGCGCGCGACGGTCCCGCCGCCGGCCCGCTGGCGGGAGCAGGTGCGGCACGGCGGTTGGCAGCGCGGCTGGGCGCGGGTGCGCGAGTGGTTCGGCGGCGGCGCCTCGCGGGACTCCGCTCCGTAGCGCCGACCGTCTGCGGCGTCAGGCCGGCTGGCCCTCGTCCCGCTCCGAGCCGGTTCCCGTGCTGCGCCAGAGCGGCACGCCGAAGGCGATCAGCCGCAGCTGCTTCTCGGCGCGGTGGACGATCTCCTGCTCGATCTCGGGCCGTCCGCTCGGCGCGTCGATGATCTCCTCGGCCGTCGAGACCATCGTGTTGACGATCAGCGTCGCGAACATGCCAAGGTCCTCGGTGCTCCATCTGTCGAGGTAGGGGAAGCGCCCGAGGTCGGTCGCCAACTCGCTGCTGAAGAGGCGGATCTCGGCGCGGATCGCCTGGCGCAGTGCGGGCACGCCGCTGGAGCGCTCGCGCGCGATGAAGCGGAAGTGCAGGCGGTGGGCGTGGACGTGGCGTACGAGGATCTCGGCTGAGCTGCGGATCACGTCGCCGTACGCGAGCCCCCCTGCGCGGGCGTCGCGGATCATCCGGCGCAGCGTGCGGAAGGAGTCGTCGATCAGGACGAGGCCGAGCTCCTCCATCGAGTCGAAGTGGCGGTAGAACGCGGTCGGGGTGACGCCCGCCTCGCGTGCGACCTCGCGCAGGCCGAGGCTGCCGAAGCTCTTTCTCTCCAACAGCTGCAGTGCCGCGTCGAGCAGGGCGACGCGCGTGCGCTCCTTCTGCGCCCGCCGCGTGACGGGCGCGACTCTCGGCGGTCTCGATGACGCAGTGTTCACTGAGTCAGTGTGGCCCATGTCACAGAGCATACCTTGCCTATCCGGATGCCTGTCCCTACTCTGTGCACAACTGTTCACCGAGATGGAGGCTTCAGCACCGTGCCGTCCACCCTCGCAGCGACCGCTCGACCCAACCGCCTCGCCCGCCGTCTCCTCAGCTCCACGCTGGCAGAGGCGCTGACGACTCCGCACGGCGTCGACCGCTACGTCGAGCTCGTGCGGCCCGCCTTCTCATTGCGCGACGTGCGCGCCGAGGTGCTCGCCGTGCGCCGCGCGACGGACCGCAGCGTCACGCTCGCCCTGCGACCGAACGACAACTGGCAGGGCTTCCGCGCCGGTCAGTTTGTGCGCCTGAGCGTGGAAGTCGACGGGGTGCGTCACACGCGCACCTACTCCCCCGCCTCCTCCGCCCACGCCGGCGATCTGCTCGAGCTGACCGCGCACGCACAGCCCGGCGGCGCCGTCTCGCCGTTCCTGCGCGCGAGCGCCCAGCCCGGCATGGTCGTCTCGCTCTCGCAGGCCGAGGGCGACTTCGCACTGCCGGACGAGCGTCCGCGTGAGCTGCTGCTGATCAGCGGCGGCAGCGGCATCACCCCGGTCATGTCGATGCTGCGGACGCTGTGCCACGAGGGCTACCGCGGACCGATCGCCTTCCTGCACTACGCACGCGACGAGCACGACGTGGCCTACGCGCGCCAGCTCGCCGAGCTGGCCGCCGGGCACGCGAACGTGCGCCTGCTGCGCGGATTCTCCCGCCGGCCGGACGCGGGTGAGCTGCACGGGCGCTTCAATCGCCAGCACATCCACGCCGCGGGGATCGACCCCGCCGAGGCGCTGACGTTCGCCTGCGGCCCGACCGCGCTCGTCGAGGCGGTCAGCACCACCTGGGCCGAGGACTCGCTCGATGCGCGCCTCTATGTCGAGCGGTTCGCCCCGCCGGCGCCCGCGCCCGTGGACCCGGACGGCGTCGTCGCCGGCAGCATCCGCTTCGCGCGCAGCGGCCGCGAGGCGGCGAGCGACGGGGCGACGCTGCTGCAACAGGCCGAGGCCGCCGGCCTCACGCCCAAGTCCGGCTGCCGCATGGGCATCTGCCACACCTGCACCTGCCGCAAGCTCGAGGGCGCCGTGCGCGACGTCCGCACCGGCGAGATCTCGACCGCGCCCGACGAGCTGATCCAGATCTGCGTCAACGCGCCCGTCGGCGACGTGACGCTCGACATCTGATCCTTCGACCGTTCCAGGAGCTAAACGCCATGAGCACGACCTCACCGCCGCAGCTCACCCCCGAGCAGCTCGACGCGCTCGGACGCGAGCTCGACGCGATCCGCGAGCGCACGATCGCCGACCTCGGCGAGCGCGACTCCGCCTACATCCGCCGCGTCATCAAGGCCCAGCGCGGCCTGGAGATCGGCGGCCGCAGCCTGTTGCAGTTCGCCTTCCTGCCGCCCGCGTGGCTCGCCGGCACCGCCGCGCTGTCGGTCTCCAAGATCCTCGACAACATGGAGATCGGCCACAACGTGATGCATGGCCAGTACGACTGGATGAACGACGAGGCGGTCAACGGCCACGCGTTCGAGTGGGACAGCGCGTGCCCGTCGGAGCAGTGGCGTCACTCGCACAACTACATGCATCACACGCACACGAACATCCTCGGCAAGGACCGCGACATCGGCTACGGCGTGCTGCGGATGTCCGAGGACCAGAAGTGGCATCCGTACTACCTGGGTAACCCGGCCTATGCGGTGCTGCTGGCGCTGTTCTTCCAGTGGGGCGTCGCGCTGCACGACCTCGAGGTCGAGAAGCTCAATACCGGCAAGGCGAAGTGGAGCGACAAGGGCGAGATGCTGCAGGCGATCTGGAAGAAGGGCCGCCGGCAGGCGCTGAAGGACTACGCGTTGTTCCCGCTGCTCGCCGGCCCGGGCGCACCGGCGACGTTCGCGGGGAACATGACTGCCAACGCCGTGCGCAACGTGTGGGCGTTCATGATCATCTTCTGCGGCCACTTCCCCGAGGGGACGCACGAGTTCACCGAGGAGGAGTGCGAGGGCGAGTCGCGCGGGCAGTGGTACGTGCGCCAGCTGCTCGGCTCGGCAAACCTCACCGGCGGCCAGCTCTTCCACGTCATGAGCGGCAACCTCAGCCACCAGATCGAGCACCACCTGTTCCCGGACATCCCGGCGCATCGCTACGGCGAGCTGGCGGTCGAGGTGCGCGAGATCTGCGAGCGCTATGGGCTGCCGTACAACAGCGGACCGCTGCACAAGCAGTTCGGCAGCGTCGTGAAGAAGATCGTGCGGCTGGCGTTGCCGGATCGCGATGGCGAGCAGCCGGGGCCCGCGCCGGAGCCGGTCGACGTCGCGCCCGAGCCGGCGCCGAAGCCGGCGACGCGGCGGACGAAGGCCGCGAAGCGCGAGCCGGTCGCGGCGTAGCGAGGCGTGCTCAGGTGCGCTCGGCGAGCGTCGTGACGACCGCCTCGTAGACGCCGCCGCCGTACGTGCCCTCGGCGATGCGGACGTTCTCGCGGCCGGCGATCGCGTCGTGCAGCGTCGGGTCCTTGTCGAGCGCGTTGCCGACGAACCAGAAGGCGCCGACCGCGGCGGCGGCGCCAAGGTCCTCGCGCGAGTCGCCGACGGCGATGCACTCCTCCGGCCGGTAGCCGCGGATCTGCATGTGGCGCGCGACGGCACCGGCCTTCGAGGCGGCGCGCGGGACGAGGTGGTAGGCGCGTATGAGCGGCAGCGCGGCAAGGTCTTCGGAGCGCGAGCGCACGACGCCGTTGTCGACAAGCCGCAGGTGGCCATGGCCGTGCTGCTCCAGCAGCACGTCGGCCTCCTCCGCATCGATCAGGCCGCGGAAGAGGTGAGAGACGTCGCGGTTCGTGTGCCAGGGCGCGTGGTACTCGAGCCGTCTGGCGTACTGCTCCAGCAGCAGCGCCGGCGCGCCACACGCCTCGATCTGGTCGTGGATCGAGAGGCCCTCGTCGGTCGGCTCCAAGCCGCCGGTGAGCCACTCCAGCTCGCCGTCGACGACGAGCCCGGATCCCGCCTCGAAGATGTAGGCGGTCTGCCCCAACAGACGCGCGTCCTCCATCACCTGCGCCTGCCGGCGGCCGGAGAAGATCACGACCTCCGCCTCGGCGCGGTGGCAGGCCTGCAGGGCGCGGACGGCGTCAAGGCTGAAGCCGCCGTCGGCGTCGCGCAGCAGCGAGGCGCCGGGGCCGAGCAGGGTGCCGTCGAGGTCGACGTAGACGCAGCGCATGTGACGCCGAAGTCTCGCAGCAAGGGCTAGATGGTTGATTCCACGAGATTCGTGGATGCGAGGGGTGCGATGGGCGGATGCTGGGGGACGCGCGGTGTCGAAGCCAATGCCGGTGGCATTGGCAAGACGCCGCGGGGCCGCCCAGCTCCGTCCAGCGGGCCCCTCGCGCCGCGAGATCGTGGAATCAACCATCCAGGGCCTTGCCGGCCCGCACGCGGAAGGGAGCGCGCAGGCCGGCTTGGCCCGGGTGGGGTCCGGCCCGGCTAAGAGGGCGGCAGCAGCACGCGGTTGATCTGGTGAACGATCCCGTTGCTGGCTTTGATGTCGGCCTTCGTCACGCGCGCGTCGTTGACGTAGACCTTGCCTCTGCGCACGTCGATCGTCACGCTGGCGCCGTTGACCGTCTTGGCGGAGTCGAGCTTGACGACCTTGCTGGCCGGGACCTTGCCCTTCACCACGTGGTAGAGCAGGACGGCCTTCAGCTTCGCTCTGTCGTTGGCGAGCGCGTTGAGGGTTCTTCTCGGAACCTTCGAAAACGCGGCGTTCGTCGGCGCGAAGACGGTGTAGTTCTGTCTTCCGGAGAGGATCGAGACGAGGCCCGCCTTCTTGACGAGCGAGACGAGCGTCGAGAACTGCGGCGCGCCGGCCGCCGTCTCGACGAGGTTCTTCTGCGGCGTGGCCGCCTGGACGCTGGCGACGGGGATCGCCGCGGCGGCGAGACAGGCGACTGCGATGGCGATGCGCTTCACGGGTGGGGCTCCTCGGATCGCGTGACAGGGTTGTCGGGACTACGACCCGCGGGCGGCACCGGTTGGGAAGCTGGCGCAACGGGATACGCTCGGCATGTGCAGGATCAGGAAGAGCAGCGCCTCGGGCGACGGCTCGCGGCGCGCGAGGAGGGTGCGCTCGAGGACGTCTACGCGCGCTACGGGCGGCCGGCGTTCGGCTTCCTGCTGAATGCGCTGCGCGACCGCGCGGCGGCGGAGGACGTCCAGCAGCAGGTGTTCCTCGAGGTGTGGCAGCGCGCGCCGCAGTTCGACCCCGCGCGCGGAAGCCTCTTCACGTGGATCATGCTGATCGTCCGCAGCCGCGCGATCGACCAGCTCCGCCGGCGGATCCCGACCCCCCACGACCCGGCCGACTCGCCGGCGCTGGAGACCCCCGTCGAGCCGGTCGTCGACGAGCTGGTGGAGCACTGGCACATGGTCGAGCTGCTGCAGCAACTCCCGCACGAGGAGGCCGAGCTGCTGCGCCAGCGCTTCTACGGGGGCCTGAGCCAGAGCGAGATTGCATCCACTACGGGCGTTCCACTCGGAACAGTGAAGATGCGAATGGTCAGCGGACTGCGACGGCTGCGCGAGATGATGGAGCCGGAGGCATGAGCACGCACGAGCGCGAATCCGAGCTGTCGGCGTACCTCCTCGGCGAACTTGGCGCGGAGGAGCGTGCCGCCTTCGAGCGTGCGCTTGCCGGCGATGCCGCACTGCGCGCGGAGGTCGAGCGGCTGCGACCGGTCGTCGCGCGGCTTGACGCGCTGCCGGCCGAGGGCTGGGAGGACGCGCCCGAGCCGCCGCCGCTGCGGCTGCCGAACGGAGCGCTCGCCGGGAACGGCGGGACGGCCGCTGCGACCGCGACGACCAAGCCGCGCGAACGGTGGTGGCGCTGGCTGCGCGGCCCGCTCGTCGTGCGGCCGGCGTTCGCGGCACTCGGGGCCGCTGCGCTGCTGGCGCTCGGGATCGGGCTGGGCACGCTGGTCGACGGGGACGGCGGTGGTGGGACGTCCGACGCACCGGCCGTCGCGCAGCGCACGGTTCCGCTGCAGCCGCTGCAGGCCGGCGCCCCCGCCCAAGGCCGCGCGCTCGTCGCAGACGCGGGCGGCGGCGCACAGCGCGTGACGCTGCGCCTGCGCGGGCTCCCGCCGAGCAGAGCGAGACAGTTCTACGAGGTGTGGCTGATGGACGCGAGCGGACCGCTGATCGCGATCGGGTCGTTCCGCGTCGGCGCCGACGGCAACGCGACGGTCAAGCTGCCGCTGCCCGTCCCGGCGACGAGATACCAGTACTTCGACGTCTCCGTGCAGCCCGAGGGCGACGACGCCAACCACTCGGGCGACTCGGTGCTGCGCGGCGCGACTGCCTGAGACTCGCAGGCAGGAGCCACGCCGGCGCGGGCGAACTACTGGCTGCCGTACGCGCTCGTTCGCTCGACAGGAGGCTGCCGTGCAGAAGGGATTCCTCGGATCGCTGTTCGATCTCTCGTTCACGTCGTTCGTGACGACGAAGCTCATCAAGGTGCTCTACGTGCTGAGCCTCGTGCTGCTGGCGATCGGATACGTCGTGATCGCGATCGCCTGCTTCTCGTCGGGCGGCGACAGCGTGACCGTCAACGGCGACGGCACGTTCGAGAGGAACAGCGGCGGCAACACCGGGCTCGGGCTGCTGTGGCTGTTCGTGATCGGCCCGATCCTGCTGTTCTTCTACGTGCTGCTGTACCGCGTGTTCTTCGAGCTGGTCGTCGTGCTGTTCCGCATCTTCGAGAACTCGCGCGACCAGCTGGCGGTAACGCGTGCGGCGTGGCCGAGCGCAGCGGCGAGCGTGCCGACGCCGCCGGACGAGCAGCCGCCACCGCCCTCTCCCCTGCCCGCCTGACCGACGGGCGCGCTCGCGCGCGGCGGGCGCGTAGCATCGGGGCGAATGGCCGTCGCCCCCCACATCGAGCCATGGGACGCGCTGCTGGAGCGCGGCCGCGCGGACGAGCGGCTCGTGCACGAGTCGGTTGTCCCGCCGCGCGCGGGGCACGCGGTCCCGATCCCCGGCGAGCTGCACCACGAGCTGCGGGGAGCACTGGAGCGGGTGGGGATCGTCGCGCTGCACACGCATCAGGAGGACGCGCTGCTGGCGGCGATGGACGGGCCGCTGATCGTCACGACAGGCACCGCCTCCGGCAAGTCGCTGTGCTTCAACCTGCCGACGCTGCAGCAGTTGCTCGTCGACCCGCGGGCGCGCGCCTTGTACCTGTATCCGACGAAGGCGCTGGCGCAGGACCAGGCGCGGGCGCTGGCGGCGTTGAAGCTGGAGCGGATCCGCCCGGCGATCTACGACGGCGACACGCCGCAGTCGGAGCGGCGCGCGATCCGCGCGAGAGCGAACGTCGTGCTCACGAACCCCGACATGCTGCACGTCGGGATCCTCCCCAACCACCGCGCGTGGGGAGACTTCCTCGCCAACCTCGCGGTCGTGGTGGTGGACGAGGCGCACGTCTACCGCGGCGTGTTTGGGTCGCATGTCGGCAACGTGCTGCGGCGGCTGCGGCGGATCGCCGCCAACTACGGGACCGAGCCGCGCTTCCTGCTGGCGAGCGCGACGGTCGCGAACCCGGTCGAGCTGGCGGAGCGGCTGACCGGCCTGGAGGAGATCGCGCTGATCGACCAGGACGGCGCGCCCGCCGCCGAGCGGCACGTCGCGATGTGGAACCCGCCGATGCTCGACGAGGCGCTGGGGGTGCGGGCGTCCGCTTTGAGCGAGGCGGCCGACCTGTTCGCCGATCTTGTGAAGTCCGGCGCGCGGACGATCTGCTTCATCAAGTCGCGCAAGGCGGTCGAGCTGATCCTGCGCCACGCGACGGCGCGGCTCTCCGGTGGAGGCCGCGGCGACCTGGCCGACCGGATCGCCCCCTACCGCGCCGGCTACACCTCGCAGCAGCGGCGCGAGCTGGAGGAGCGGCTGACGCGCGGGGACCTGCTCGGCGTCGTGGCGACCGACGCGCTGGAGCTGGGGATCGACATCGGCGAGCTCGACGCGGCGATCTGCGTGACGTTCCCGGGGACGGTCGCGTCGCTGCGGCAGATGTGGGGGCGCGCGGGGCGGCGCGGGAGAGGGCTCGCGGTGTACGTCGCGGGCGAGGACGCGCTGGACCAGTTCTTCTGCCGCCATCCGGACGAGTTCCTCGGGCGGCCGGTCGAGGCGGCGATCCTCGACCACGAGTCCGAGCAGATCCATGCGGCGCACCTTCTGTGCGCGGCGCACGAGGGTCCGTTGGCGCCGGGCGAGGCGGACGTGCTGGGGCCGGGGTGGCACGGCGCTGCTGAACGGCTCGTGAGCGCGGGGCATTTGATCGAGCGCCGGGGCGCGTTCCAGCTGCGTGCGCCCGAGGACTATCCGGCGGCGCGCGTGCCGCTGCGCTCCTCCTCCGCCGACACGTTCTCGTTGATCGACGTCGCGAGCGGGGAGATGATCGGGACGCTGGAGGCGGCCCGCGCGTTCTCGACCGTGCACGAGGGCGCGGTGTACTTGCACCTGGGGCGCGCATACGAGGTCGTGCAGTTGGACCTGATGGAGCGACGGGCGATGCTGTCGCCGTTTGACGGCGACTGGTTCACCCAGCCGAAGCGCGAGACGATGACCGCGATCGAGCGGCTGGTCGAGCGGCGCGAGACGATGGGTGTGACGCTGTCGTTCGGCAACGTCGTCGTGACGGAAGTCGTGACCGGCTACCAGCGCAAGGCGCTGTCGGATCACCAGCAGATCGACTTCCGCTCGCTGGACCTGCCGGAGACCGCGTTCAGCACACAGGCGCTGTGGTACGAGCTGGACTCGCTTGCTGCGCTCGGGATGGATGCCGCGCTCGGCGTGGAGCGCCTGCTCGGCTCGCTGCACGCGACCGAGCACGCGCAGATCGCGGTGCTGCCGCTGCTGGCGATGTGCGATCGCTGGGACATCGGCGGGTTATCCACGAACGCCCACCCGCAGACGGGCAAGCCGACGATCTTCATCTACGACGGCCACCCCGGCGGCGTCGGCATCACGCGCGCCGGCTACCGCGGCTTCGAGCGGCTCGTCGGCGATGCACACCGCCTGATCGCGGAGTGCAGATGCAAGCGGGGGTGCCCGTCGTGCGTACAGTCGCCGAAGTGCGGGAACCTCAACGAGCCGCTGTCGAAGGGTGGGGCGTTGGCGTTGCTCTCGCGGTTGCTGGCTGCCTGAGTCGAGCGGCTGCACAAGTTCCGCCGCGAAGCTCGTGCAAGGCCGCATGCGGGTTGGCTTGCATGCAGCGCGCAGCCGAATCTGCGAGGGATGGCACGACCCATTCGCGCCACGACTCTCCTCCTCATAGCTCTCGGGGCCGCGGCGCCGGCGCTGCCGGCCAGTGCGGCAGCGGCGAATGCCGGCGGCGCGGCCCCTGGGAGTGAGGCGGTCGGTCCCGCCCCGACGAGCGAAGGCTCGGTCGGTGGTGCTGCGCCCGGTGTGACGCCGGCGCAGAGAGCCACGAGCTCCGGCGTCGGTGGCGCCCTCTCCGGGCACAAGCCGCCGAGACCGAAGGTGGTCCGCCGCACCCCCGTGGCGAGAAGACCGGCTACGAGAACGCCGAAGCCGGTGACGCCCGCGCCGACGATCACCACAGTCTCCGGCGTCTTCCCGGTGCAGGGCCCCTTCAACTTCGGCGGCGACGACGCGCGCTTCGGCGCCGGTCGCCCCGGCCACATCCACCAGGGGCAGGACGTCGTCGCCGCGAGCGGCGAGCCGATCGTCGCGCCCGTCGCCGGCACAGTGACGTGGAAGGCGAACCAGCCCGGCGGCGCGGGGATCTACCTCGTCGTGCGCGGTGGGAACAGCAGCGACGTGCGCGACTACGTCTTCATGCACATCAAGCGCGGCACAGTGCTCGTAGCGCCCGGCGACGCGGTGAGCCCTGGCCAGCAGCTCGCGCAGGTCGGCGCCACCGGCGCCGCGTCCGGTCCGCACCTGCACTTCGAGATCTGGGTCGGCGGCTGGTTCACCAGAGGCGGTGCGCCGGTCGATCCGCTGCCGCAGTTGAATCGCTGGGCTGGCCTTTAGCCCGCCCGCGATGATGCAGGGGTGAGCTTCACGCCTGCCTCGCCGCCGCCTGCGCGCCGCCGCGGTTCGCAGCAGTCGCCCTTCCTGGCGCTCGGCGTGCTGGTCGCCGCCAGCCTCGGCGTGTTCGCGCTCGAGGTTGTGACCGCCCCGCTGAGCGACACGCTCCACGGCAGCCTCGTCGAGCACGGCGGCCTCTACGGCCCGGCCGTCGACCACGGCGAGTGGTGGCGGATCCTCACCGCCGGGTTTCTGCACAGCGGGTTGGCGCACCTGGTCGGGAACCTGATCGCGCTCGTCGTGCTCGGGGGCGTGCTGACGCTGGCGATCGGGCCGCTGCGGATGGCGCTGACGTATCTCGCCGGTTTGCTCGCAAGCTCGCTGGCCGTGCTGGCGTTCGCGCCGGAGGCGCTGACCGTCGGCGCGTCGGGTGCGATCTTCGGACTGGCTGGCGGGGCGCTGCTCGTCGGCTGGCGACGCAGGCGGCTGCTGCTGCTCGTGTTCGCGGGCGCGTGGATCCTCTACACGCTCAGCAGCACGCTGTTCGTGCCCGGGATCTCGCAGGCCGGCCACCTCGGCGGCCTCGCCGGCGGGGCGGTGTGCGGCTCGCTGCTGGTAGGACCGGGCGCGGAGCTGCGCGGCGAGCGGGCCGCGCTGGGGCTCGTGTCGGCGCTGCTCGCGGCGCTGTTCACGTTCGCGCTGGTGGTGTAGCGGCTACTGTCAGACAACATGGCGACGTTCATTCTCGTGCCCGGCGGTTGGCACGGCTCCTGGTCCTTCGAGGGTGTGGCTCCGCTGCTCGAGCGTGCCGGTCACACCGTGCACGCCCTGACCTTGACCGGTCTGCGGCCAGACGACGACGAGGCGACGGTTGCGGCCGCCAACCTTGACACCCACGCCGACGACGTGTTGCAGCTCCTCGATCGCGCCCACATCACTGACGCGACGCTGGTCGGCCACAGCTACGGCGGGATGGTGATCGCCGCAGCAGCCGATCGCGCTGGTGGCCGGATCGCACGACTGGTTCACATCGACGCCTACGTCCCGCGCGACGGCGAGTCGTGCTGGTCTGCAACGACCGAGCGCTACCGGCAGGCGTTCGTCGCCGGTGCCGCCAGCACCGGCTACGCCGTCCTCCCCCCGGAGGGCGGCGATCCCCGCCGCCGACCCCATCCCCTCGCCTCGTTCCTGCAAACGATCCGACTCACCGGCGCGCTCACCCAGGTCCCGCGCCGCGAGTTCGTCTACTGCTCCGGATGGGACGGCACGCCCTTCACAGAACTCCGGGCTCGACTCGAAGCTGATCCCGAGTGGCAGGTCCACGACCTTCCCACCGGCCACAACGCGATGCGTGAGGCCCCGGAGGCAGTTGCGGCACTACTGCTACGGGATACGCCGTCATCCCGTACTGCCAACGAACCGACGATGCGAAACGCTCGCTAGGCCTCGACGGTTCGGGCAATCGCGAGCTGCTGCACGATCGCGCCGCCGGCCAGCAGTGCGATGACGGCCTTGCCCGTCTTCGGGATCGCCCTGCCGGCGGCGAAGGTGGCGACGAGGTCAACCGAGTCCGCGAGCGTCGCGCCGAGCAGCCACGGCTTGAGCGCGCCGCCGTTGCGCTGAGCGGCGAGCGTGCCGAGCCCGAGCGCCATGTCGCGCGCTCCGACGGAGCGGAACAGCAGGCTGGTGACCGGGCGTCCCGCCTCCTCGCCACCGACCCATCCGGCGCCAACTTGTCCCTGCGGACGGGCGACGAGCAGCGCGCCGATCGCGAGGCGCCCGGCGGCGATGGTGGTGAGCAGCGTGCGCGGGTTCATGCTGAACGATGCTAGTGGGGTGCTGCTTTCGGGTGCGCCGGTCGAGGGGTAGGCTCGCAGGAGTTCGGCCGGTCGGAGAGGAGCGTCGATGGGTTTCCAGTCCTACGAGGAAGCGTGCGCAGGGCACCGCTGGGAGGTGCCGGAGCGCTACAACATCGCCGAGGACGTGTGCGACAAGCACCCGCCCGAGAAGCTCGCGATGGTGTGGGAGCGCTTCGACGGGGCCCGGCGGGAGCTGACGTGGGGGGAACTGCAGGCGCTTGCGAACCAGGCGGCGTTCGTGCTGCGTTCCGCGGGCGTGGAGCGCGGGGATCGCGTGGCGGTCGTGCTGCCGCCGACGCCGGAGACGGCGGCGGTGTTCTTCGGGGTGTGGAAACTCGGGGCGATCCTGCTGTCGATGAGCGTGCTGTACGGGGACGAGGGGATCCGCCATCGGCTCGGTGACGCGGAGCCGGCGGTGCTGGTGACGGACGCGGCGAACGCGGAGCGGTTCGCGGATGCCGGCGTGAAGGTGCTGGTGCTTGATTCGGAGGGCGGTCTGTTGACAGGCGCTCCGACCGATCCAATCTCGACCGACACCGCGGCGGACGATCCGGCACAGCTCTATTACACGTCCGGCACGACCGGGCTCGCGAAGGGGATCGTCCACGCGCATCGCTACCTGCTCGCGCACGAGGAGTTCATCTACTGCCACGAGGTGGAGGACGGCGAGCGCTTCCACGGGATGGGCGAGTGGGCGTGGGCGGCTGGGATCGCGCCGCTGCTGGGGCCGTGGCGGCTGGGGGCGGTGCAGTACGTGTTCCAGCGGGCGGGCGGGTTCGACCCGCACGAGCAGCTGGCGTTCCTGTCACGTCACTCGGTGACGAACGTCTTCACGACGCCGACGGCGATGCGGTCGATGATGACGATCGGGGATGCGGGGTCGCGGTATCCGTGTGTGTTCCGCCGCGTGTGTTCTGCTGGGGAGCCGCTGAACCCCGAGGCGATCCGCTGGTTCCGCGAGCAGTACGGAGTGACGGTGTTGGACTTCTACGGGCTGACGGAGTCGTATCCGCTGGTGGCGAACTACCCGTTCATGGAGGTGCGCGAGGGCTCGATGGGGCGGCCGGCGCCGGGCTGGGAGGTCGCCGTGCTGGACGAGGACGAGCGGCCGGTGGGGGTCGGGGAGCGTGGGGAGATTTGCCTGCGCGCGCGGTCGAATCCGCATTACCCGTTGGGCTACTGGCGCAACGAGGAGGCGGCTGCCGAGACGTTCGGCGGGGAGTGGTTCCACACCAAGGACGCGGCGTCTTGCGATGAGGACGGCTACTACTGGTACGAGGGCCGCGCGGACGACGTGATCATCTCGGCCGGGTACCGGATCGGCCCGTTCGAGGTCGAGTCGGTGTGTCTGGAGCATCCGGCCGTGCGGGAGGCGGCGGTGGTGGCGTCGCCGGACGAGCGGCGAGGGATGGTGGTGAAGGCGTTCGTGGTGCTGGCGGACGGTTTCTCTGCGTCCGAGGGGTTGGTGGAGGAGATCAAGGCGCACGTGCGCTCGCATCTCTCGGCGTATGCGTATCCGCGGTTGGTGGAGTTCGTGGACGAGCTGCCGAAGACGCTGACGGGGAAGATCCGCCGGATCGAGCTGCGGCAGGCCGAGGCGGAGCGGGTGCGGGCGGCTGGCGACGGGGGCTGAGGGGCGCGTTATGGTCCGAGCACGATGAGCGTCGTCAAGATCAACGCGATCACGGTTCCGCGCGAGCGCTTCGACGAGTTCGAGCGACGGTTCGCGGCGCGCGCCGGGCGAGTCGAGTCGGCGGACGGGTTCGAGGGCTTCGAGCTGCTGCGTCCGAACGACGAGCGCGAGCTGTGCCTGGTGGTGACGCGCTGGCGTTCGGAGGAGGCCTTCCGCGCGTGGGTCGCTGGTCCTGACTTCGCCGCCGGGCACGCGCAGCACCGGTCCGACGGACCAGTCGGCACCGCCAGCGAGGTCTGGTCGTTCGACGTGCTCGAGCGCATCGAGGCGACTGAGCCGCAGTAGGACCAACCCCTCCGGACCGGCTACCATTGCCCGTCGCGGCGAGATAGCTCAGTTGGTAGAGCACACGACTGAAAATCGTGGTGTCCCCGGTTCGAGTCCGGGTCTCGCCATCCTCTGAAAGCGCTGCTAGCCGGCGCTTTTTCTTTCGCCGGAACCGGCGCGGAAACGAGCGCCGACGCGACGTCTTTAGGTTCCGTGGCCAATTCGTGGCCAAAACCCGCGGGCCCAGGGCGCCTGGGGCGGTCAGGATGCTGGCGTCACGGCTGTTCGGGAGACGCTGCCCGGCCATAGCGTGCAGCGGAACAGCGACAAGGTTTGGCCGGGAGCGGCGGACACCGCCCCCGGCCGAGCACCGAAAGGACAGGAGCCTTCCGATGCCGGAGACGATTCTTCCCGACCGCAGGTCGGGCTACCAGTGGCACCCGCGAGCAGGCAGACGCTCCACGCCCGCCTGCCGCAGCTGGAAGCGCACCCCCGAGCACCACGCGCTCGGCAGAGCGCTGCTGGAGCTGCGCGCCCGTCGCGGACTTTCTCAGGAGCAGCTCGGCTTCGACGCGGGCCTGCACCGCAACTACGTCGGTGCGCTGGAGCGCGGCGAGATCAACCCCACCTTCCGCGTGCTGCTCAAGCTCGCGGCCGGCCTGCGCGTGCCGCTCTCGGAGCTGGTGGCGGTGCAGGAGCGCCAACGCGAGTCGCTGCGCTCCGACTCGCCAGCGCGCGACGCCGATGGCGGATAGCCGCCGTCCCTCCCGGTTCGGGCCGCACGACCTCAGGCCGAAGCGGGGCTGGCCCGATGACCGCACGCCATGGTGGTGCGAGCGCTGCCGGACGATCTGGCACGGCCTGCTTCCCGGCATGGGCGGCGGATGCCCGCAGCCGCGTCCACACGGACGCTGCGCGACGATCCTCCTCGACCCCCGGCCAGCCGGCCAGCCCGCGCCCCCGGCGGCTCGCTCGGACGCATGACCGGTAGGCGCGACCCGGCCGTCCACGTAGCGTCGTCTGTGCGGGAAGGAGCCGGCTCCCGCTCAGCGGACGGGGCGCCAGCGACGGGGCACCCCCCACGCCCCCGGCGTCCTGTCCGCTGAGCCCCCGCAGCGCCCCCGCACGGGATATGTTCGCGTCACGGTCCCTGGCCTCGCAGGACTGAGTCCGTCACGTCCTCCCCAAACTTGACGGCGTTGCTCCAGCCGGTGCCGAAGTACCGTTGCTGGGTACTCAGTCGCGGACCCTGGTAGATCGTGATGCGCGCACGCTCGCGGTCCCAATGGCGTCCGTTCAAGACCACTGCCCGACCCACTCGCCAAGGCTCCAGGAAGCGGGACTCCAGCCCCTCCGGCCCGAGGTTGAACGCCGTCGCAGTGATCAGGAACCGCGACAGGCGCACATGAAAGAAAGGCGCGTACGCTGTCGTCGCGGTGTCGGCCGTACTCCGCCCGGTACGAACGATCGCCTGCTCCCGGGCATCGCCGGGATCCGCCGGTTGCGACGACTCTGACGGGAAGTTCCACCCAGCCGACCGCTGCCATCCCTCGTCGATCGAGATCGGGGCAGATGGAAACGCGGTGCGCGACGCGGTGCGCGCCTTCCTGCTCCTGAGCATCGACCCGCGCGCCTCCGGCGCTGACGCGCAGACGCTGACCGACCAGATCGCGGCGGTTCGGCGGCCATCGACGTAGCGCCGCAACCGGATCGCGAGACGGCGCAGCACGGTCAAGGGCTGCCTCGTGGATGTCGGCGACGCGCATTGGCGCTTGCGCCTCAGCGAGCACGTGGCGACGCAACCGGCTGCTCGAGCTTCGGGCTTGTCAGCTCCGGCAACTTGGAGACGACCCGCTTCAAGATCGCCCCCGTCGCCGGGTGCGCCAAGAATTCCGACCAGGGGGACGCTCCGTAACACCCGGTTATCGCGCGCGCCGACCCGCGCCAGCCATCGCATCGACGCGCTAAGTCCAAGCTCGCGAGAGATGTGCCCGCTAAGGCAAGGAATCCTCGCTGACCGGCCGTTCTAGCCTGGCAGGCGCGAGCGTCGCCCGCAACTTGGTCAAACGTCCCGGCCGACCAGGGACCCCACCGCCCGCTTTGCTCGCAGCCGCGAGTCACTGCGGTGGGTCCCTGTGTCTTTAGCGGCTGTTCCCGCTCGGCTCTCTATCTATAAAGGCCTGCGACCTCTTGCTGTGATCCGAATCTTTCTATGCCAGTTACGGAGAAGATTCCGATACTGACACATTCGACTGCGGTAACACATGAAATGTCTCGTAGGCCTTCAACCCGTGTCTGCCCGGCCCATTCTGATCCGTTCCATTGAAAGGCGTTTGTTCCGGAACCAACCTCGCATTGGCCTTCGCTGACACAGGAGATGGCCTCAAGCGTGTTGCCGCTCCAGCCGGTTTCCACGGCCCATTCTCTACCGTTCCAACGCGCGCCGTACGCTCTTCCTTCTCTTCCGCCGACCGCGAAGCACGCGGCTTCAGATATGCAGTCGACATCTTCGAAAGACCCCGCAACGGTCCCTTCGGCTTGCACTCTCCAAGAGGCGCCATCCCACATCTCGATAAAGCCGCCTCCGGCGTAGCTGGCCGCAGCTACGCAGAACGTCGTAGACACGCAATCCATCCCGCGTATATTGCTGCCTTCCGCTGGAGGTCTGGTGGCAATCGTTTGGAGTCTCCATTCGCTGCTGTTCCAATGCTCAGCATAGAATAGTTGTATGCCTGCGCCTTCAGAGTAGGTGCCGACAATCGTGCAATCCGTCGCCGAAATACAGGACACTCCCCAGCCCATGTCGCTCGTCCCCCCAGGTCTAACGATCGTCTGGGTTCTCCACGAGCTGCCGTTCCAAGTCCTCACCCATGTGGATAGTGGAATCGAGTTCCTATAACCAATTGCCATGCAGAATGTTGTCGTCGGGCACGAAATGTCGGTCACTGCCCTTTCGGCTTCGCCCAACGGAAACAGCGGTTCGAGCCTCCATGCTCTTCCATCATACCGGGCCGTATAGGTATTGGCCGTTCTGGCACCGACATTTAGAGCGTAACCTACTGCCATGCAGGCGCTCGACGTTGCGCATGAGATTGCACGAGGGTCATCCCTAGGAAGGACGTGAAAAGAGACTTCCCAGCTGCCGGCATTCAGTCTCTCGATGAGGCCGACCGTCACGCCTTCTTTCGTAGTCGTACCGGCTGCCTTGCAGTCTGAAGCGGTGACACACACGATACTTGAAAACTCGTTCTGGGTCCCCGGGTTAGCGCTTCTTTGGATCGACCATTCTCTCCCGTTCCAAGCCTCAGCCAGAGTGACCGAGTTGGTTCTTCTTTCGACTTTGCCGGCAGATAGGCACGATGAGGCTTCGCTGCATGACACGGATGTGAATCGGCTCGCGATAGCTTCAGAGGGTCTCGGAGTCGCCTGCACTTCCCATGCTCTACCGTTCCAACGCTCCGCGAGCGGCAAGCGCACTCCGCTGCTTTCAACATAGCTGCCGACCGCAGTACAACCGTTTTCTTCCGTGCATGACACAGCGGCGAACTCAGCGCCTCTGGCGCCGACAGGCGTCGCCGCTGTTACCAGTTCCCATGAGTCCCCCGCGAGCAAGTCGTGTCTCAGGCGCTCGACAAGGACTGCGGTACTGCCTCCTCTTTCGATGTAGCTGCCCACGGCTATGCACGGGAAGGATACGAGTTCGGCTCTTTCCCTAACACATGAGATTCCGAAAAGCTGGTTTAGTACCCCACCCGACGGGTTGGGCGTAGACTGAATTCTCCACCCTTCGGCCCGGACCTCTGCCAGCGTCAGCGTGACACCGCCTCTTTCTACGTAGGTTCCGACCGCGTTACATGATGATTCACGGCACGACACCGCTGCAAGCGATGTGCTCGTCGCGCCTGATGGGCTCGGCGGGGTGGTTCCTGAGGTTTCCCACGGTCGAGTTGTACCGCTTGCTTCAACGTAGCTCCCGATGCCGGTACAGCTGAGCGACGACGGACAAGAAAGCCCTGGCAACCTTATGCTCGTTCCACCGGTTGGCCTCGACAACGTCGTCGGTGACCATTCCGTACCGACGGACCTATAGCCCGCCACCCCGGGGGCAGCACTCAGGAGTTCCGCAGAGGTGCCTACCGTCGTGCATGCGTTTGAAGCGCTACAAGAGATAGCGCTGAGAGATTCGGTGGAATGCGGCATTAGGCTTAGGGTCCAACTTGCGCCGACTGCAAGAGCGGACGAGAGCCCGCTGAGCGCCATAAAAACGAGGACAACTCCAACAGCTCTCCAGCGCAGCATTGCGCCCCCCCTCTCGGAACGGGCATCGATGAGCAGCAGCCCACACGTCCAGCCGCCGGTACGACGCCTATAAATTTCCTCGCGGATGCCCAACACGCTATGCGCGCCCGAGCATCCTCCCCCGATGGGGCTAATATACCAAATTCTGGTGATGACAGCGGCACCGTAGGCTCCTTGTGAGAGCGCGACTACCGTGCCGCCTCACCCAGAAACGCTTGGTCTGCCCGCTCCGACCAGGGGCGCGCACTTCGCGGAGGTCTGTGAGTAAGGACACTTTCGCTGGCCAGATTCGGGGCACCTCTTGTGGGTGCAGCCAGCGGGCCGTGGGCTCGAATCGAGAGCGCCGACGAGAGACCCTCGGGACAGACGGCATGCCATGAGACCCGCCGGCCGCGCCGTACAGCCGCCCGACGAGGGCGCTCCCGCTGCCGCTCCACCGTTTTAGCGCCGGCCCGCCTGCATCGGTCGAGCATGGGTCGTAATACCCGTTATCGGGCGCCGCAACTGAGGTCATTGCCGCGTGCCGATCAGGGCGTCCGCTGCCGGGTTGGGCGCGCGCTAAGGAATCAGCGCGACAAGCGCAGCTATCAGCATGGCGTGCGCGGCCCCGACGATCCAAGCTCGGCGGATCGACAGTCGGCCCGCGTCGCCCTGCGCGATCGTGAGCAGCATTCCGGCGATGACTACCGCAGCGACGAAGAGGAGCGCCACCACGGCGAACGCAGTGTCGGCTGTATGGCCGAGGCGGTTAGCTCCCAGCGCTCGCAGCTCCAAGCCGATGAAGGGCCAGAGCGCGCTGAACGCGCACAGGCGCCGGATGACCTGCGCGGCCTCCGCTTCGTCTCGCGGCGGCCCAGGCAGGTTCGTCCCACCGAAGTTGCGGACGGTGTCCCAGAGCGGGAAGAACACGAAGATCGGGGCCACGAGACCCGCGACCATGCACAGTCCAATGAAGGCCGTGTCCGCGTCCGGAAGGAACAAGCTCGCGAGCGAGGCAAATCCGCCCAGGACGCACATGAGACTGAGGCTCGCGCCGCTTGCAGTGAGCACTGCCGAGGTCATCGCGCTCGGGCTTTCGGGCTCGCCCGCGAGTGAGCCCATGGCGAACGCGCACAGAAGACCGCCCAGGAAGCCGACCGCGAAGAGGTAGGCCGGGAACGGCAGATCGTGCCGCTGCACCTCAGTGAGGGGCGTCGTCGCGACAAGCGTCAGGATCAGCACGACGGCCGTCAGCGCGAATCCGGCCAACAGGCCGGTGATGTTGGAGTGCGACGGTGCTGCCGCCACGATTGACCAGCCGACCTGGGGAGGCTCCCGCCCATTCGGCGAACTGCTTTGGGTCTCGAGCGTCTCGTGACGGGGAGCCTCGTCGGTCCCGAACTCCGGATGCGGTTCGCTCAGGGGCGGCTCTTCGGCCTGAGGCGACGGAACCGCGTGAGGTTCAACTGGGCGGCCGCCTCCAAGAAGTTGGTCTTGACTCGACTCGTCCATAAGCTACGTGCCACCTGTGCCGGGGTTCACAATAAGACCGGCGCGTCACGCTATCGCGCGCGCACGAAGAGCCGTGTCGGTTCCCGATGCGCACCTGCTTCGAGCGTGGAGTGCTTAAGCGAGCGACTCGTTGAGCGCGCGGACGATGATCGGAAATCCCTGCGGAGGGTCGTACCGCTGCAGATCGTCTTGCCCCATTGAGGTGTCGATCCGCCGCAGCGCGAGCACCGCCTGTCGCTGGACGACGCAGTCCGCGTGCACAGCCTCTTCACGACACAGGACGTGCGCGAGAAATGGGACGGCGCGATCGTCGCCGATCATCCCGAGCGTAAGACAGAGATCCTCCTGTACATACGCGCGGCGATCATCGCCCACCAGCTGCAGGAGGACGGCGACGTCGTCCGCGTCGCCGACGCTGCTAAGCACGAATACGAGGCAGCCACGCGTGTAGGCGTCCTCCGTCGCCGCAATCAGCTCCAACAGCTCCTGCTTATGCCCGACAAGGGTCTCGGGAGCGTTGAGCGCGAGCGCGGCAACCGAGGATGCCGCCGCACACATGCACGGATACACCATTCCGGTGCGGAGGAATCCGAACAGAAAAGCGACTGTCTCCGCGGTCTGGAATGCGCCGAGGGCATTGAGCGCGTGTGCCGCGAGCTCGGGATCGTTGCGCTCGCAGCGCACGATTCCCGTCACGACATCCCACGACTCGGGCTTTGCCATTCGGGCGAGGCCGTACAGCGCGTGCTTGCGCACCGCGCGTCGCGGATCGCAGCTTGCGGCCTGTTCGAGCGCTAGGCGCGCAGTCGGCGTGTCGAGATATCCGATCGCGTCGGCGGCCACGCAGCGCAGCACCCTGCGCGGAGAGGCCAGCTTGGCGAGCAGCGCCGCCTCGCTCGCCTTCGAGGGTCCACCGTCGATGGGCCGCTCAACCGTGATGGCGGTGAAGTACTCGACGTCCTCCGTAAGACGGTCCGGAAGCGCGCTGCTCTGATGGTCAAGCAGCCCGTCCAAGCGGCCGACCCATTCGTGATAAGGCGGCTCGCACGTCGTCTTATAGTGCTCGAGCACGAGCACTATCGCGGTGTCGACGAGCTTCGGGTCGACGTTCGGATCAACGTCCGGACGCTCGGTCAACAGGAACGCCTCCAGCGCTCGCAGCGCGGGTTCCAGTTCATCGCACGCAAGTGCCGAACCGACGACCTCGTTCGCCAGAGGCGTAGGGACATCGTCGTTCTCGAGCAGCGACCAGAAGGCGCCGTGGACGGCGAAGCCGCCGACTGTGTCGGGAGCCAACAGGAGGAAGCGCCCCGGCGCAAGCGAGTCAGGGAAGCGGCGCTCGTCCGCCACGAGTCCTAGCTCCACACCGTCATCGAGACGCGCGTTGACGCTCGCGCAGCCGTCGTCGTCCAGCGGGCCGACGGCGACGATTGTGGCGGGATGCAGCGCCCCCAGCATGCGCCGCACGAGCGGATTGTTGACCAGCTCGTCAGCTGCCGACACGAGCAGTGGCGCCACAACCGCGAGATAGTCGTCGAGCCGATCCCAGTGCGTGCGGTCGACGTGCGCGTACGCCTTGTTGCGGAAGCCGGTCAGCGTCGCACGCATCTCGTTGAATCCGATCGCGCTCGATTCTCCGAGCAACATCTCATCCACGATCGGGGCAGCGCGCGTGGCGCAGCCGCGTACCGCCGCGTCAAGCCCGCGCATCGCCGTCCGCAGGCGCGCGGCGGCGGGGAAGCGCATGGCTCTGCGCTCGCGGGAGGTGAGGAGCGGCGACGGCGTCGCGCGCAACGCATGCAGCAGCAGCTCGCCGTAGTCGCCCAGCCATGCGTGCTTCCAACGGAGCAGCATGCGCTCGACCTCGAAGGACGGCGTGGGCGCGCGGGCACGGTAGTCGGCGAATGCAAGGCTGGCCAGGTACAGGAGCGTGTCCTGCATCAGGTGAAGCGCCTCGTCGTGCTGACGGTCCAGGTTGTGCGCCTGCTCCATCCGCTGCATGCGGCGCTGCAAACGACGAGGCAGCACCGGCAGCCCATCGGCCTCAATGGCATCCGCTTCCATCGCGCACAGCTTGCCGGAGCGCACACGCAGACGCGCCTCATGCCGCTGGGCGCAAACCCGCCTCCGCCTGCCTCCTCCGCGGGCCGGGGGATTGGCCACGAACTGCGTCCTCGTGGCCAAAACCCCACCGGAACCACGCGTATCTGCGCGTATCTCGGCCGTTCGAGGCACCCCCCCGCGGTGCCACATCTGCGCTGCAAATCGCCAGGTATGACCAGCACCGTTCGAGGTGCCTGAAAATCGTGGTGTCCCCGGTTCGAGTCCGGGTCTCGCCATCCTCTGAAAGCGCTGCAAAGCAGCGCTTTTTTCTTGCTCTGGTGCGGCACGTAAACGAGCGCCAACGCGACATCTTTAGGTTCCGTGGCCAATTCGTGGCCAAAACCCACGGCCTTGAGGCGTCCCAGGCGGTCAGGACCATGGCCTAGCGCCTTCTCGGAGGACCCTGCTCGGATCTAGCGTTCAGCTGATGACCGTCTACGAGCCGCCAGCGCGAGGCACTGCACCCCTCCAGACCCGCCCCCAGCCGTGCACGGACAAATGACCGGTAGGCATACGGCACCCCCACCACCTAGCGTCTTCCCCGCGGGCAGCCGGCTCACGGCTCAGCTGACAGGACCTCTCCCGCGGGGCACTCCCCCGCTGCCCGAGGAAGTCTCCCCGGCGAACGTGCGCTGGACACACCAAATCTGGGTCGACACCCGCGCGCAGGCGCTGATGACCCAGGCTGGGATCGCACGGCGCGCACGCAAGACCAAGGACGGCACCGACCACGACGCCGCTTGGGTCGATCTCGACATCAACCTCGACCCCCAACCCAAGACCGCCTGCCAGGCTAAGCCTCGACGAGACCACCCAGGGCTTCAGGGCACCATCAGCGCTGCTCGTAAGGCCTCTTATCGAGCATGCGTCCGGCAGGCCAGATGCACGCGTCTGGACACTCGTACACTGCGCGACGTGTCGGCTCCCGTCTTCAGCAGGACGTTGTGGGCAACCGGGAACGTGGAGATCTCGCGAGACGAGTGGCTGGCCACGGCGGTGATCGCTGGGCTGCGCGTGGCCTCCAACCAGGCGCGGGCGCCGCATCGCTCGCGTGGGGCGCAGAAGAACCTCCTGAACGACATCCAAGGCGTCGCGGGCGAGCTCTTGGCTATCCGCATCCTGGAAGCCGAGTACGGCGCCGGCCAGGTGGAGCACGCGATCTTGCACTGGAGCGGTGGCACCGGCGAGGTCCAGGAGAAGGTCGACATCGTCATCCGCCATCGCAGCTGGCGCATCCGCTTGGAGGGCAAGTGCCATCTCGACGAGGACAACAAGCGGATGTTCCTTGTCAACAGGACAGCGCACCAGCGCTCCGCTGCTCGGGGAGCGGTCGGGTATCTGCCGGTGCTCGGGGTGCTTGGGCGCGCCACCGCGCGGGTGGGCCGGCTCGTAGAGCACGCAGAGCTCGACGGCTGGGAGCCGCACAACTACGGCTATGACGACGTGGCGCTGCGCCGGCCGCTGAGAGAGGTCGCGCCGGAGATCTTCGCGGCCGAGTGGGAGGAGCTGCGCGCCAGCCTCCGGAGCTCGCCCGAGGCAGCCGGCGGCGACACGATCCGAGGACTGGCGCGTGGAGCCATGAACCGCTTCGAGGAGCTGCGCGGATCATCGTTCGAGCTTGCCGGCCTTGCGCACACCGAACTGATCGAGCGCGCCTTAGCCGAGTCGAGAGCATGCTGGAAGGCACGATGAGCCGGCGCGCCCAGCCAGCCGTCCCGATGCTGCCATCGCCACCGCCTGCGTCCTCGCCGGCGGCGCGTGCGGTGATGCAGGCCAACCGCGCCACAGACACACGACCAGAGGTCGCGCTTCGCTCTGCGCTGCATCGCCGCGGGCTGCGGTTTCGCAAGAACGCCCGTCCTGCAGCAGCGGTCCGCTGCCGCGCCGATGTCGTCTTCCCGACAGCGCGTGTCGTCGTGTTCGTCGACGGGTGCTTCTGGCATCGCTGCCCGCAGCACGGCACGAGCCCGAGCACCAACAGCGCCTACTGGCAGGCGAAGCTCGACCGCAACGTCGCGCGCGACCGCCGCAATGAGGAAGGCCTCGCGGCTTGTGGCTGGACCGTCATCCGCGTCTGGGAGCACGAGGGTCCCGAGCGAGCGGCTGCACGCGTGGAGCAGGTCGTGCGCCGGGCGGCATCCTGAGCCGCAGCGTCGCGCGCTGCCGGCTCGCGACCTGCGGGCCGTCGGTCTCTTGCACGACCAGAGACCTTGGCTCGAAGGCGTGCGCCTGCTCTGATGCCCAGCCGCGATGCCAGCCGCCCGGAGATCCCAGGCTGTCCCCCACCGCACGGCGGGCCGGTCGATCCGAGACGACCGCCATGATGCGGCCGTGCCACCGCCGTCGTACTCAGCTCTCTCGCTCTACGCTGGCGCCGGCGGCCTCGACCTCGGCTTCCTCGAGGCAGGCTTCGAGATCGTGTGGGCGATCGACTCCGACGAGCAGGCTGTCGCGACCTACCGCGCGAACCTCGGCGCCCATATCGCCTGCGGCGAGCTGCCTGGCACCGCGCCGCCCGCAGAGCTGACCCCCGACGTGGTCATCGGCGGGCCACCCTGCCAGGGCTTCTCGGTGATCGGCCGGATGGACCCATCCGACGAGCGCTCGCGGCACATCTTCGGGTTCCTCGACGTCGTCGAGCGCCACGAGCCACGGGCGTTCGTGCTCGAGAACGTCAAGGCACTCGCCGTCAGCCCCCGCTGGGCCACGACCCGGGATGCGCTCAGACGACGCGCCGAGAGCCTCGGGTATGAGGTCGAGGTGTTCGTCCTGAACGCGGCCGACTACGGCGTCCCTCAAGGCCGCGAGCGGATGTTCATGGTGGGGATGGCTGAGACCCGGCCAGTCTGCCCGCCGCCGTCGACGAGAGGGCATCCGGTGACTGTTCGGGAAGCGCTTGCAGCCCTGCCGCGCTACGGCGAGCCGGGCAACGACGGGATCTGCACGGCCAAGGTGATCCCAGCGGTCAAGCCCGTGATGCGACCGACCGCTCACAAGGGCAGCCTGCTCTTCAACGGCTCCGGCCGCCCCTTGGATCTGAACTCGACCGCGAAGACGATCCCTGCCTCGATGGGCGGCAACGCGACCCCAATCATCGACCAGGACGAGCTCGAGCACGGCGCCGCGCCGTGGGTCGTCGAATATCACGCTCGCCTCCTCAAGGGCGGCAAGCCGCTCAAGAAGGCACCGGCCCGCATGCGCCGCATCACCGTCCAAGAGGCAGCCGCCCTGCAGAGCTTCCCGCGCTCGTTTCGGTTCACAGGACCACAGGTCGCGCAGTTCCGTCAGATCGGCAACGCCGTCCCGCCTCGCCTCGCCGAGCACGTCGCCGGCACGGTTCGCGACACCCTCCGAGCCGTCGACGAGGGACAGCAGCGGCCGAGCGGTCGTCGGGACGCAGGGCGAGACAGCGCCCTCGCGCTCGCCTGATCCGCCGGCGAGGCGCCGTCGGGCGGTCAGCTCATCTCGTCTGGGCCAATGCCTCGCCGAGCGTGAATGCCCATTCCGGCGTGATCCGCTGCATCGGAGCGATCCGATCGGGATGCGCAGCGTGCGGCGTGAGAAGAGCGGAGCGCCGGTAGCGGAACTCCCATCGCTTGGTTGGGCCATACATGCAGGCTGCGAGCACGTCGAACGCCGCCGGCGTGTACAGCCGAGACTGTGGGTCGGCTTGGCTTGAGCGCGTCTTCTGCGCCTCCACCTTCGGCGTGCCGTCAGCAAAGAGTCTCGGTGCTGCGTTCTTGACCTCGACGCTCACCGAGCTGCCGTCCTTCATCGTGACCCAGTAGTCCGGCGGCCCCTCCTGATGAGCGACGACTGCCTCCGCGACTTCGGGATCGGCGCGAAGCGCACGGCCCGCATGGTGCTCGGCCACGCCACCGCGGACGGCCATGGCCAGGCGCGCGCGCTCCGCGATGATCGCGAGGATCTCGCCGGCTGGCAGCTCGTAGTCCTCCTCGAGCTGATGGAGGTCGTGCGCGGAGAGCGTGCCCTGAAGGAGCCTGGCTCGGGTACGGGCGATCCGCACTGGTCTTTCGGCCTGACGGGCGTTCAAGCGCTCGGCGGCGCGAAAGCGCAGGGCCGGATCGAGTCGGAGCGCTTGGGCTTGGCGCTCCAGGCGCAGGAGGTCGAAGAGCCGATCGGGAGCGAGCATCAGGATGGTCTCCAGTCCGAGCTCGGCGCGCGGGTCCCCACGCCGGGCTCCTGACAGGTTGTCTCGCTCGAAGACGTGCCAGCCGGAGGCCTGTGCCGCCGCCACCTCGGCGTCTTTCCAGAAGATGGAGATCCCGAGCGGCAACGGGTTGTACAGCAGCGGGTCCAGCGACACGATGAGATCGCAGTCGGGCTCGACGCCAAGAACCAGCGTCGTCTCAAACGCGGTGGGGTCAAGACCAACTGGATGGTGCTCTGCGCGCCATGCTGCGCTGTTGACGTCGCCGTAGCGAATCTGCAGACGATGCTCGTCGGCCGGGCGGTTGCGCGTCACCTTGCTGTTGGCCCAGAACGCGTAGGCCATCACGCCCTGCCGAGCTCCCTCCGCATCCTCGACGACGAGGAACAGCGGCGCAACGTCGGGCCCCGAGCTGTACAGCACCCTGCCGCCCGAGCGGACAACGGCCGCCTCAAGGAACTCATGGTGCTTGCGCCGCTGGACGCGCTCATAGGTGCGCACGTAGGCGCGACCAGAGGGGTGGCTGCTCACACGCAGCAGTATCAAGATGCCGCACGACGAGTGGAGCCACCAGTCACCTTCGCTGGCGCCACGTCAGCTACGCGGGCTAGCCCGCAAGCCACGTCATGATGTGCTCGGGCCAACGCAACGCGGTGTACAGGTCGAAGTGACCCACGCTCCCCGGATCGGCTCCGAGAGCGCGCTCGGCCGTGCTCAGGTCTCGCACCACTGCACCGTTCAATGACGGCCACGTCGGATGGCCGAACAAGGCGACACGGCGAGTCGCGGCGTCGCGCGTAGCCCACAACGATCCTGCTGGGATCGGCTCGAGATCGAAAGCACGCGCGAGACTGAGCACGATCTGCTCGCCGTAGCGCAGCCACCGCTCCACGTGCAAGGCGCGCCCTGCCGCGAGTTCTGCGAGGTCCAAGCCCAGCCGCCAGTCGAGCATTGGGTGAAGCCGTCGGTTGTCGTAGGAGCGCAAACAGTCAGGACATGAGCTGTCGCAAACGGCGTCGTGCACTCCGTTCTCGTAGCCGACACCCAGCTCGTCCACGACGCGGTCGAGGACACGCATGAGGACCGCCGGCTCCCCGAGCCGGTGGGCGTATCCGGCGCCGTTCTCCAGTCGGTCCGCGAGAAACACCCGGCGTGACGAGCCGTGCGGCGTCGCATAAGGCTGCAGGCCGACCTCGAGCTCACGCGGATCGACGGCGAGCTCGTCGGCACCGGCGATGCGCAGCATCTCGGCAAACGACCACATCGCCGGCAGCGATGCCGGGATGCGATCCGAGACGAGAAGTGGCCCCAGGCCCGAGGCGAGCGCGAGCTGGTCGAGTTCGAGGACCAGCACGTCGGACGGTCGCACGGCACCGATCGCTCCGCGCACGTCCGCCGCGTGGCCAAAGGCACGGGTAGGCAGTCCTGGCGTGTCGCCGTAGAGCTCCGGGGAGGGGACGACGACTGTGCCGTCGAAGCGATACATGTCGAACAGCTCGCCGTCGTTGTCGTTAATCGTGTAGACGGCGGTCCCAGCCGCGCGGCGTGCGAGCAAGGACCGCACTCGCGTGCCAGCGTCCTGGCTCAGCTGCGGGATCTGGGGGACGGAGGCGCTTGAGCCGCGCTCGGCCTGGTCGTCAAAGTCGCGTGGTCGGTAGTCGGTGCGGAAGCCAAGCGGCTCGTAGAGGCTGACGGTATGCAGCTCACCACCGCATGTCGGGCAAGGTTCCTCCGGATCCCGTGCCGGCTGGAGCAGCTCGATCGCACTGCAGGACTCGCAGCGCAGCAGCTCATGGGACGGCCCCAGTGGGTCGGCTGCTATGAGACGGCCCTGGCGCATCTCGTACGCCGCGAAGCCGACCGCCGTGTGGATTTCCTTGTCGCGCGTGAGCTCCGCTCCGGGGGCAAAGCTCGAGATGGCCATGTCGAGCGGCCGGTCGGAGACCGTGAGCTGCTCGAGCTGCGCGGTCGTCTGCGGCTGGCCGCGCAGGAGCCTTCGCACCTTGGTCGGGAAGCCGAACATTGGCAGGATCCCGGCGCTCGCCAGGAGCTCGGACAGCTCGTCCTGCAAGTAGTGGGGACTCGCGACGGCATCGTCGATCAGCGGGACGAGGCTGTCGCGCAGCCATGGCTCGAGGCCTGCGACCTCGTCCACGGGAAGCGTCGTGTACGCCGTCAGCCCGTGGATCATTGGCGGCAGCTCGTCCGACTCCGCGAGCCAGCGAGCGACCGGCGCACGGAAGCTCGGCTGCCACTCCTCGCTACGCCCGAAGTCGCCGTGCGTGCTCGCCGTCCGCGCATGCGCGCGCAGCTCATCGGGGAGCGCGCGAAACGCGCGCCGGAGTGCCTCGGCTGCGATGACGCGACGGACGATCTGCGGCCGCCCGAGATCCAAATACGGCTGCGGTGGCTCGTCGCCGGTCATCCGCTCGGGGTGGTTGAAGTAGAAGTCGTCGTGCGTGCGATCGCGGCACAGCGTCACGCTGAAGGACCACGGCTGCCCCTTGCGGCCGGCGCGTCCCACGCGCTGCTGGTAGTTGAAGCGCTGCGGAGGCATATTCGCCATGACGACCGCCTGCAAGGTGCCGATGTCCACGCCGACCTCCATCGTCGTCGTGACGCTCAGCACGTCGATCGGGTGCGTCAGCTGATTCTCGACCGGCTGACGCAGGAGCGCTCCCTTGAAGCGGCGCTGGCGGTCGCGCTGCTCGGAGAGCGGCTTTGTCTGCCCGCTGAGCTCCTCGACGTGGAGTCGCCGGGGCGACTCGTGCGCGAGCCACTGGTAGTAGTCGTCGGCAACATCGACCTGCGCGAGCGGGACGAGGCGATCGGAGCTGCAGTATGCGGTGGTGCAGGCGCCAGCGGACGGGTGCAGGTGAACGCGCCCGCAGCGCTCACAGCGCCACCCCGCCGCGTCGTGACCGGCGAGCGCGACTTGCAGGCCTGAGAGGACCAGACACCAGTCTCTCAGCACGCCGTTGGTGGCCAGCGTCTGCTCGAGCTGCTCGAGCAGCTCGGCGGGATCGATGCCGTGACGGTCGGCGACCGCCCGTGTGTACTGGCGCAGCGCGCGTCCCGGCGACCCGGAGTGCTCACCCCAACCGCCGGGGACTCGCGCAGCCAGCCCGAGCACCCGGATCGCGGATCGCACCATCTGCTCCGCGGCCTGCTCCGGCAGGTCCAGGCGCCCAACATCGAGCTGGCGCGGCTCAAGCCAGCCAAGGCCGATCGACTCAAAGTCCCGCCCACCGCGATTGAAGAACGCGTCCGCGAGCTGCTGGTCGAGATAGGCGCGCGTGAGGGCGAGACCCTGCTGGCGCTGCTCGACTGGCAGCGCGATCCAGAGCGGCGGCTCATCCTGTCGCGGGGGATCGTGCAACTGCCACCACGGGCGTGCCGGACCGGCGACGCGCCGCGCCGAGGGCGCCGGGCCAGCGGGATTGATCCCCAGGGCAATTGCCTCGTGCGTGATCCGCGCGACGAGCGTGTCCCACTCGAGCCGGCCGTGGGAGCCACCGTGCTCGGCTTCGAAGCGCGCGACGACCGCCCGCTGCTCCGGCACGTCAGCGTGAACGAGCACGAGATAGGCGGCCCACACGTCCGGATGCGCGACTTTGTACGCATCGAGCTGGCGCTGCTCCGCCTCGGACAGCGGCCCGCCGCGCACTGCACGCGCCATCACGTCGGGCGGCGAGATCGTCGTCGTCAGCTCGCGCGTGACGAGCTGACGCAGCAGGTCCCGGTGGTGGTTGGACTCCATGCCCGCCGCTGTCCCGGCGGCGTCGTCACGGCTGTCGGTGAAGACGATCGTGCGACTGCCGCCCTGTGCGTCGTCCATCAGCCGCACGATGCGGTCGAGCACGATCTGCCCGACGCGCGCCGTGCCGGTCGTGTGCGCACGTATCGGCGAGCGCACTGTCCCGCGGAAGAAGACCTGCGGTCTGCGGTTCGACCCCCGGCTGTCACAGCGGGGACACCGCTCGGGAAGGGCCGGCACCCGATGCCTCCCGTCACCGAGCGCTGGGACGCTGAGCATCGTGCCGGTCGCCTCCGCGCTCGTGACGGCCGCCGCCAGATGTCCCGTGCGCGGATCGAGCTCAGCTGGCACAAAGCGGAATGCATGCCGATCCTCGCCGAGCCGATGGGTCCACTCAGACGCGCCGGCCGGGCACGGCCCCGGCCAATACCACATGTACTCCGTCCCCCACGCACGCTTGAAGACCGGCCGCTCCGCGGCCCCCGGAGAGGACGCCAACGAGCTGAGGTACCACTCGTCCGCGACGCCCGTGACATCGTCGGGCCGATGCGCGAACCCCCCGAGCGAGACCTCTCCACACTGATAGCAGTAGAGAAGCTCCAGCACCCGTGACCCGCAGGCACAGCGCGCTGTGGGAATCGAGTAGAGGCGACCGACGCGGCGCTGCGGCCGCTCGCGCTCCGGCGCCTCCAGCGCCTCGCAGCAGGGATCGGAGCACGCCCAGACGCCGCGGATCATGCGAACGAAGTGGTGCGCGCGAAATGGGATCGCCTGCTCGTCGTCCGGTCTCGAGTTCGCAACCGCCGCGAGCAGCTGCGACAAGGCCGCCGTGGCGCCCGCCGACGCGCCGAGGAGGCGCTCGCTCACCTCGGACAGGCGCGTCGCGCGAAAGCCGCCGTTCGAGCGACAAGCGGCGGCGAGCGCCTCGTCGAGTGGCGGCTCACCCTCCTTGCGCAGGGGCGGCGGCTCGCCGGGCCGGGCGAGCCGCTCAACCGTCGCCGCCGGCAGCCGGTGAGTGGCGGGTACGGCTCGCGGGGTTCCCGGCGTGATGCGAAACGTGCTGCCAGGGACGCCGAACAGCTGCTCGAGGTACGCGCGCCCTTCGTCCCCGCTGATCGACGCGCTCGTCGCGATGCAACGCAGCTGCGGCGAGTCGGCAGAGAGCCCGAGGCGACGCAGCAGCTTGCGCAAGACGAGCGCCACCTCGCTGCCTTGCGTGCCACGGTACGTGTGCACCTCGTCGAGCACGAGCGTGAACGCATGTCGCTCGTCTGCCGCCAGCCATGCAGCCGTGCACTCGAGCATCTGCTCCTCGCGCTCGCGCATGAGGATCACGTTAAGCATCGAGTAGTTCGTGACGAGGATGTCCGGGGGCCTCCGGATCATGTCCCAGCGCACAATCATCTCGCCGCTGCGCGGGTCGGCGAACTGGCTCAGCAGCTCCTCGTCGGCCGTCGCGATCCCGTCACGCTCACGCTCCATGCGCAGCATGTCGCGTGCGACGTCGCGCACGCGCTGCTCGCTGTGGCGCCTGGGCAGATCGCCACCGCCGGGCGTGACGCCGGTGTATCGCCCGAAGTGCAGCGGCGGCCCTCCTCCGCGTCGTGGAGCGCGTGCGACGGCCCGGCGCAGCCGCGAGATCTGGTCCTCCACGAGCGCGTTGGTGGGGTACAGGACGATTGCGCGGATCGCGGCCTCACGACCGCCCTCCTCACGCGATGGGCTCCACGCTCCCGCTCTCGTGGCCCACCAGCGATGCAGCGGTGGCGCGGCAGGCGCCCTGAGCGCCTCCTCGAGCGTGCGCGCCAGGATCGGGAGCATGAACGACTCGGTCTTTCCCGACCCGGTGCCGGAGGCGATCGTGATGTTGCGCTCCACGGCGTCGTTCGGAGCAAGTGACGTGCGCAGCGCGTCGGCTTGGTGGGCCCGAATGGGAAAGCCTCCGTCGGCGTCGAAGAGCATGTCGCCGAGGTGATCGGCGATCTCCCGGCTCAGGCCCGCGTCGGCGCACGCCTCGGCGATGGTCTCCGTCGACGGGTAAGGCAGCACGGGCTCGACGAGCGGCTCCCGCGAGATGACGCCGTCGGCCTCGAGCAGGCCACGACGCTCGGCGCGCAAGAGCGGATCGCGCAGCCAGTAAGCGGTGTCGTAATAGCGCAGATAGCCGTCCACGATTGCGTCATGGAGGCGGAGCGGGTCGACCAGCGTCATGCGACCTCCACGGGGGATCGAGAGCTCGCCAGGCAGACCCCGAGCGCCGCCGCCAAGGTCGGGCCGACGTCCGGGTAGACGACATGGCCGGTGCCAGTGGACTGCGGCAGGCGTCCACTGCAGAGGACGGCGGCGCGCTCGTAGAGGCCGGGCAGCTGAGCGCCCAGGTGGCACGCCAAGGCGTGGTGATCGAGATCGAACGCGAGCAACGCGTCCCGTCCAGCGCTCAGCCACTTGACGAGTCGGTCGTCGGCGACGCGCCAGTCACGCCCATTGAAGTGCCACAGGCGTCGCGGCAACGCAACACTGCGGTAGCCGCCCGCATGAAGCCCGCCCTCGGCGCGCTCCCAGCGTCCGCTGCTCGGCTCGAACCGCTCCAGCTCGACCGTCGCCGGCATGCCGACAGTCGGCAGCGCCGCGCGCAGCTCCGACAGCGGCGGAAGCAGTGTGGCCAGCCTCCGCGGGACGTCGAGCGCGACCTCGACGCGACGGCCAGCGCGCTGGGCGACCGTCGCCGCGAGGCGTGGCAGCTCGGCCCGTTCCAGCTCTGCGACACGCACGAGCACCGGCGCGTCCGCCTGCGGCGCGTACTGGATGCGCCCTCCGAGGCGCCCGGCCTCCTGCTCGAGGGCCTCCAACAGGGGCTTGCTGCGCCAGCCGGCCAGGAAGGCGCCGCCGGCCCCGGCGACAAGCGCGGACGGAGCCACGGCCCAGCGCGCCCCTCGCAGGTCAGATCGATTCAGCATGAGGTCGACGTGCCCGAGGGCGCTCAGCGCACGCATCTTCTCGGTCGTCGCCCAGGGGCGATCGTCGACCTGCTCGACGATCCGCTGGGCCACCTGCCATGTGCCGCTGCCCAGCACGCACAGCGCCTCAAGCACATGGTCGACGCCCAGGCGGTCGACGTCGTCGCGACGCGGCGGCAGCGGCGGCAGCGCAGCAGCCCGCTTGAGCCCGTCGCGACGGTCACGGCGTCCCCGGCCACCCCAGCGGCGGGGTGGGCGTGCGGGGAAGAACCGCTCGATGCCGCAGTGCTCGCACATCGCCTGAAGCCTGAGCTGGCCGGCGGTCTCAGACGTCGGCGGCAGCTTGAAGTAGTGCGCGCCGGTCTCCATGCACGCCGGCAGATGGGCCGGCATGTGGGCGACCGCGACAGACGCGTCCGACTCGTCGCTCTCCAGCTCGTCCACCGGCCACACTCCCAGCGTGGGCGGGAGTGCCTCCGGCTCCAGCACGACGTCCTCAATCGTCTCGCTGGGCGCGATCGCCCCCCGCACGCCTACATCACCGGCGTCAGCGCTGATGGCTGCAAGCGGTGCGCGGCCGAGCGGATGGACGAGCGGATCGGCTGGCTCCTCCCCAGCGGCAACCAGCAGTCGCATGCGGAGCGAGCTGAGCGGTGCTCCCTCGGCGTCAGCGGGCAGCAGCGTGACACGGTAGCTGCCGGCAGGGAGCGCAAGCTCGGCCAGATCGAAGATCGCCGCAGGCGCGATCTGTCCGAGGACGCGTGCCCCGAGACCAAGCGCCGCGAGCGGATCGCCCTCCTCTTCGCCGTCGGTCTCCGGCGCCCGGGCTGCCGCTCCCTCCGGCACCAGCACTGCCAGAGCAGGCTCGCCGGAAAGGGAGGACCCACTGACCTCCGGCGGCGCGGTCGCGAGCCACGTGCGATGCCCAGGCAGCGCGAGGCCACCGTGAAGCGTCAGCTGCGTCCAGGCGATCGGGATCAGCGGGCTCAGGTCGATGTGCTGGCTGCTCGTCGCCGCAACGATCTCAACGCCCGTGAGCAAGCACCAGCCGGGGGGAAGCCCGGCCAGCCCGTCCGCGTCATAGCGGCGCCACCCTGGCCGTGCGGCCTCGGCCAGTGCAGGCTCGAGCTGTGGGCCCAGCGACGCGGCGGCGAGCAGCATGCACTCGCTTCCGAGCCGCACCCGGTCGACTTCGCGGAAGCGGCGCCGGCCCTCGTCGCGCTCCAGCACGACGAGACGACGTGGCGTGCGCTGCAGCGACAGGTCGCCGGCATGGCAGCGCAGGACCGTCACGAGCAGGTGCGACATCGAGATGTGTCCTTTGTCGACCGCGTCGGCCCAGCCGCGCTCGTCAGGCTCGGCCAGCTCGTGCGCAGCATCGCCGAGCGCCGCAACGGCAGCCGAGCCCGCCTCGTCGTCGAGCACGAGCGTGCGCACGTCGCGCGCGCCGATCGACGCGGCGACGCCGAGCGAGAGTCGCGGGCGAGGATGCCGGCGCAACGTGGCAACGAGCGCCAGCCTGCGCCGGCTCGTCTCGGCGGAGAGAAGCCCTTCGCCGTCCCAAGCCTCGAGCTCGATGCAAGCGACGTCGGCGATACGCTGAAGCGCCTCGCGGCTCTCACACAGCCGCTTGAGCGCACTGCTCAAGGGCGAGCTAGGGACCCATGCCTCGAGAAGGCGCACCATGTCGCTGTGCGCGACGCGCTCGCCCGGCGAGAGACGGCTGTCGACGAACAGCCCACGCAACGCGACGCGGTCGGCGTCACGGACGAGTGCCTGGGACATCGGCACGCCGACGTGCACCCGGTAGTCGAAGGCGTGCGCCGTCGGACGGCCGCGCACCTCGGGGCGCTCAGCCAGCCAGTCGTTGAGGCCGTCCCACAGCTCGTGCGTCTCGTCGGCAAAGCACCGCACGATCCTCTGACGCAAACGCCGGTCGTCGGGTGAGCAGCCGAGCGTGCGCAGCAGCCGGCCGTAGTAGTTGCTGGCGCGAAACTGCTCGTCGGCGCGCATCTGCTCCGCGACCAATGACAGCAGCGCCAGGACGGCGGCTACCGGCAGCGCATCCGAGCGATCGGCGTGCGTCCAAGCGGCCAGCCGCCTCCGATGCTGCTTGAAGACGAGATCGCTGGAAGCCAGATCGAGCGTCGGACGCACGGCCTCCACGAGCGCTCCCTGCGGGTCGTCGCCAACGTATCCGACGGAACTCGCGATGCGCGCCATCGCCTCTTCCTCCAGGTCAAGGTAGACGGGACGTCCGCCATACCGTCCTGTGAAGAACTCCTCGACGATCGCTTCGTTCCAGCAGTCGTAGTCAGACCGCTCGCGGACCGCTGCCGGGCTCATCGCACCATCTCTAGGTGCGAGACTATCCATATACCGACGCAGCGCAAACGGCAAGTGGGCAGTAGCTGCTAACCGAGGAGACTAGTGGGCCGTAGTCCAAGAGAACGAGCCTCTGTCACGAGTCGCCGACTTGTCGCCAAAGGCCCCGTCAGCCCTCCCGCACCTCAGTGCCTCGTGCGGTCATTGGCGGCGGTTGCTTCTCCGCCGCTGAGCCGCGCAAGTCGCCGACTGAATGGTCTGTCGGTGCCTTCGGTTCCGCCAGCGCCGCCGCCGTCGTCGGCGCAAGCTCGGAGTGTCATGCTCGGCAACAGGTCGGAGAGTGCGCCGGAGCGAGCCCTTCGGTCAGAACTCCACCGACGGGGGTCCCGGTTTCGCAAACACGCGTCGCCGATCAAGGGACTCAGGTGTCGCCCCGACATCCTGTTCACACGACGCCGCATCGCCGTCTTCGTGGACGGCTGCTTCTGGCATCGCTGCCCCCTCCACGGCTCTGAGCCCAAGGTCAACGGCGAGTGGTGGCAGTTAAAATTGGGCGTCGCAATCTGTCCCCTCTGCGCAGCCTCGACTTCGACTTCGTCGTGGCCGTCGTCGTTGCGGTCGACATGCAGCTCGTCGAGGCGGTGTTCGTCCCGGTCAAGGCTGTGCACGACCACATGCGGTGGTCCAACACCTGGAACGCTCACTGCCTCTCCCTTACAGAGACGTTGCTGGCAGATCCGCGGGTGGAGCGACTTCCAGCCGAGGCGTTGATCGACGGAGATGCCAAGCCCCGGAAGCGCAGAAACGGCGCTCCCTAATACCGCTTATCGAGCGCTCCGGTGCCAGGCTAGAAGGGCCAGCGGGCGCACCACGACAGAAGATCGACGATACTCCAGCACTTGGGAGATCCTGACCGTTTGGGTGACGGCGACGCACAGTTCCGCATTCCCCTCGCCGCCCCAAACCTTGACGAAAAAGACCGGGTCGCGATGGTCCAGGCGCTCAAGCGGCCCGACCAGCTCGCCTACGGCCCACGCGTCGCGTGCTTCGAGCAGGCGATGGCGGATCGGCTCGGAGGCACGCACGCCGTCGCCGTGCAGAGCGGCACGGCCGCGCTGCACCTGGCGCTGCTGACCGCCGGCGTGGGTCCCGGCGACGACGTGCTCCTGCCCACGCTCGCGTTCGCCGCGCCCGCGAACGCGATCCGCTTGACGGGTGCGACGCCACTGTTCTGCGACGCCGAGGGCACGCACCGCCAGCTCGACGTCCCGCGCGCCGCCGCGCTCGTAAAGGCGCGCTACCGCGGCGTGTCCGGCGCCCTGGTCTCGCGCGCGAGCGGACGCCGCCTCGCAGCGCTCCTCAACGTCCACCTACTCGGTCACCCGTCGGATCTCGACGCCGTGCTCGCGCTGGGCAACGAACTCGGCGTGCCGGTGATCGACGACGCAGCGGAAGCGCTCGGGGCCGAGGTGCACGGACGACCGGTCGGCGCCATCGCGCCGCTGTCGGTGCTCAGCTTCAACGTCAACAAGCTGATCACCACCTGCGGCGGCGGCATGGTGCTATGCGACGACGAGCAGGCCGCCGAGCGGGTGCGGCTGCTCGCCGCACAGGGCCGCGTCCCCGGCTCGAAGCGCTACCTGCACAGAGAGGTCGGCTTCAACTACCGCATGACCTCGCCGCAGGCCGCGCTCGGGCTCAGCCAGCTCGGCCGTCTCGACGCGTTCCTCGCGCGCAAGCGCGCCACCGCCCGGCGCTACGCGCGCCTGCTCGACGGCGTCGCGGAGATCGCACTGCCGACGGAGGCCTCGTGGGCGCGGGAGAGCTGCTGGCTCTACACGGTGCACGTCGAGGGCGTCGACCGCGACGCGCTGATGGACGCCCTCGCGCTGCGCGGGATCGAGACGCGGCCGATGTTCGAGCCAATGCACCGCACCGAGGCGCACCGAGCCGAGCCGAGCCCCGACTGCCCCGTTGCCGAGCGCCTCAGCGACAGCGGCATCTGCCTGCCGTGCTCGACCGCGATCACGGATCCGCAGATCGACGAGGTCGCCGAGGTGCTGCGCAACGTGCTCAGCGGCGGTCACGCGGTCGCCGCGCCCGATTCGTGCGGTTGAGCCGCGCGATTCGTGCGGTTTTGCCCGGAACGGGCTGCAACCGTCGCAGACCTGCTTCCGGCGCATTAGCTTGCCCCCATGCCCGGACCGGAGCGCGACGCCCACGACGACGGCGAACGTCTCTTCGTACCGCGACCGCTCACTGAGAACGACTACAGAGCCGTCGTCAGCTTCTGCCTCCAGATGGGGATCGGCGTTCGTCACCACCTGCTCGCGTTCCGCACGTTCGACGCGCTCGGCCGCGCCTTCCAGCAGCCCGAGTTCCCGGCGAACATCACGCAGATCTTCGGTCTGATCGGCCTCAGCTCCAGCTCGGCGGCTTGCGGCGCCTACAAGGACGTCGTCGACAAGAAGCCGTCGATCAGACGGCCGCAGGCGCAGCGCGCCCACGAGCTGGCGCTCGGGTGGCCGCTTCTAAGCGCGGTGACGGGGACGCAGATCGACGTCGTCCCCGCCAACGGGTCGAGCCGCGGCCTCGCGTTGAAGGCCGGCTTGAAGCTGCCGCACATCGGCGTCCTGCCGGTGGAGATCGGCCGTGCCTTCACCCGCAGCGACCGCACAAGCATGATCGACCGCTGCGTCGTGACGCTGCGCAACGCGGGCTTCGACGTGCCCGTCTACTCCGCCAACGAGGACGCAGTCAACGAGCTGATCCGCTCCCGCGCCCTGGCGAAGCTTCCCTGGGTCGCGCGCGTGGCCCGCACCTGGTACCCGCCGGACGAGGTCGCAGGCCATGACTGGTCGTTCGAGACGACGGCCGATCCGGCCAGCATCGCCGACGTGATGTACACAACCAGAGGGACGTTGAACGTCATGCTGCTGAAAGACGGTCGCCGGCTGCTGGCGCACGGACCCACAGCCCAGGGGAACTTCTACGTGTGCTGCTACCAGCCGAGCAGCGACGGCTCCTACAGGGCCGCGAAGGCATTGCTGAGGGCCGGTATCGCGGACCTCGACCGCCGCGACGATCTACTGATCGGGCGTTACGCGTCCGAGCGGCTGGCCGTCAACAGCGAGAAGGACGACCAGTACTACGTGTTCACACGCATGATGCTGCTCGCAAGCAGCTTCGAACTGTGGCGGGACGCCCGCGCTAACGCGCTGCTGTCGGAACGCGCCAAGGACATGGAAGACGAAGCGCAGCGCAGCGCCCAGAACGACACCGAGGACGACGATGCCAAGGAGGGCAGAAGATGACCGTTCCCCAGCCCGAGGGCTTGCGCAGCGAAGCGCGACGCCCCTCATCGCCGGCGAAGGCCACCGCCGGACGCAGCGGCTTCGCCGATCTACTGCCGCTTAAGCCGGACGAGCACGAGCTGGAGCTGCGGCGCCGGCTGGTCGACCCCGACGGAGCCGTGCGCGCCGAGGCCGCGCTGCATCTTGGCGCCGCCTACCTCGCCGACCACCCCCGCGTGGCGACCCGCCTGCTGATGCAGGCGGTCGCCGGACCGCCGCTGACCGCCGCACGCGCCGAGCTGCGCCTCGCCTGGCACGCCTACGACAGCGACGACGAGGGCAGGAGCCGCATCCACGTCGCGCGTGCCCGCGCGCTCTCAATGGAGGTGTGGGAGCGCTCGGACGAACTCGACGTCGGCCAGCTGCGCGTCGCGATCGACATCGCCTCCTCGTCCGCTTTCCTGCGGCAGTTCGACGAAGCGGTCGGGCTGCTGCAGGAACTCGACCGACGGCTGCGCCGCCACGGCACCAGAGAGCGCATGCACGCGCCGGAGGATCCCGAGCTGCGCCAGCTCGCAGCGCTCGTCAGCCTGCGCCTGGGACAGACGCGGCTCGACTCCCATCCGGCCGCCGCCGCCCGCGCGCTGCGCCGCGCCCTGGCGATCGGGACCGGTCCGGTCGCCGCGCAGGCGGCGCTCGACCTCGCGCGCCACCTGGCCGCGAGAATCGGCGGCCTCGGCGCGGAGATCGAGGAGCTGTACCGCCTCGCCGTCGACGTCGGGGATCCCGCGGTGACGCCCGTGGCGCTCATCGGCCTCGGCGACACGCTGTGGCGCGGCGGCCAGCTGGTCGAGGCCGAGCAGCAGTGGGAGCGCGCGCTCGCGATCGGCGACGAGGAGGTCGCCGAGCGTGTCGCGCGTCGTCGCGACGGCACCTGGCAGCGCATCCGCCAGCTGGCCGAGCCGGGCTTCCCGGACGACGCCCGCCCGCTGCTCGACGCCGGCACCACCACGACGCTGGGGCGGCTCGCCGCGCGCCGCGCGTCCGACGACCCCGGGCGCGTGCGCCGCGTGATCGTCGTCGGGGCCGGCACCGGCGGCCACTACCTGCTGCCGGAGATGACCGAGAAGCAGGGCTGGGTCGTCGTCGGCGTCGTCGACGACGACCCACGCGTCGAGAAGGTCGGCGGGGCGCCGGTGAAGGGCGGCATCGCCGAGCTCGCCAGGATCCTCGAGGAGGAGGACATCGACCAGGTCGTGTTCGCGATCCCGACCGCCTCCGGCGAGACGCGCATGCGCGCGCTGCAGCCGGCGCTGCGGTCGCGCGTGCGCTTCGTCGCCCTGCCCTCGATGTTCGCGCTGCGGCGCAGCCATCCGATGGTCCCCCAGCTCGCCGAGCTGAGCGTGCACGAGACCTACGGCTCGCAGCCGTGGCAGGTCGACCGCGCCGCCTCGGCGCACATGCGCGGGCGGCGCGTCGCGATCACGGGCGTCGGCAGCGCGCTCGGCTTCGAGCTGGCCCGACGGGTCGCGCACGGGCAGCCGGAGGATCTGCTGCTGATCGACGAGGCTCCGGTCCCGCTGCTGACGATCTACGACGAGCTGCGCGAGCGCAGCGGGCTGATCGACTGCGACGCGCGCATCACGGACTGCGCCGACCCGCTCGAGGTCGGCGCCGAGCTGCGCGAATTCGAGCCGGAGATCGTCCTGCACTGCGGCGGGCTGGTGCACGAGCGGCAGGGCACGGTGCAGCCGCTGCACGCGGCCCGCGCCAACGTGCTCGCGGCGCACGTCGTCGCGAGTGCCGCCCGCGACTGCCGTGCGCGCGACTTCGTGCTCGCCTCCGTGCACCACGCCGCTCGCCGCCGCAGCCTGTTCGACCTCACGAAGGCGCTCGCCGAGGCGGCCGTGCTCTCGCTCGCCAGCGACCCGGAGGCGCAGGACGCGCCCGCGCGTCCGTGTGCGATCGCGGCGCACGACGAGCGCTTCCGCGTCTCCGTGCTGCGGCTGCCGAACGTGTGGGGCGAAGCCGGCTCGGTCGTCGACCGCTTCGAGCAGCAGCTGCGGATGGGCGGCCCACTGCTCGTCGACAAGGGCGCGAAGCGGACGTTCGTGCATCCGTGGGAGGCGGCGCAGCCGCTGCTGCACCTGCTGGGCGACGAGCACGACGGCGGTCTGTACGCGCTCACGCTCGGCGAGGAGGTGCCGATCGACGAGCTGGCCGACCGCCTCCTGCAGATGAACGATCTCCGGCCCGGCATCGACGTCGAGACCGAGCTGCGCGCAACGCCCGAGGGCGAGCTCAGCACCACGCTGTGGGGCGAGGACGAGACGCTCGGCCCGAAGCTGCTCGACGGCGTGGCGCCGGTGCGGCAGCGTCTGCAGCTCAGAACGGCGCTCCGCATGCGCAGCGGCGAGCTCTGCCGGGCGATGCTCGCGCGCGATGGCGATGCCGAGGCGATCGAGCGCGTCCTCGACGACGACGCCGCGCAGATCCGCACCGCCTCTTAGGCGATCCCCGTTCGTACGGTTCCGCGCGCCGCACGGCTCGGTTGCCGCGGCGCCCCGCTTCGGTTTCGCGCGAGTGCGGAGCTGAGCCGATGACAGGTCCTTAAGGCGGGGGCAAAATCGGCGAAGCGATCCGCTCCGACCGCGGAGCGGGGGCTTCGACAGGAGGGCTGCAGTATGAGAAGGGGACGAACAACTCCCCGAGATAGGGGTCCGGGCCGCCTGGAGCGGTGGCTGATGGCCTTGCGGATCCGCCGTGGCGCGGCGCGCGAGGCGGCGAGCCCTAACGCGGGGATGCGGCTGCAGGGCGGCGTCGCGCGGGGCGCCGGCGAACTCGCCTTCCAGCGCACGATCCGCGAGGCGCTGCGTCGCTGGATCGAGCGCACCGGTGCGGCTGCCGCGAAGGCCTTCGCCGCGCTGAACCAGCGGCTCGGCGAGCTGCGCCGTCTGGAGTGGGCGCTGGAGGCGGCGCTTCAGGTTGAGGTGGCGAAGGCGGCGCGCGTGCGCGCACGCCTGGAGGTGTCGGTCGTCACGGTCGTCGCCGTGCTCGTCTCGGGTGCGCTCGGGACGGCGACGGCGTGGCCGTTCTTCGAGGGTCAGGGCTGGCCGCTGCCGCTCGTGGTGCTGGCGGCGATCGGCGTGGCCGCGGTCGAGATCGCGCTCGCGGCCGCGACGGGCGCGATGGTCTACGCGCTCGTGCTCGACGAGTACCGCTCCGTGTTCGAGCTGACGCCGAAGCAGCGCACGTGGACGCTCTCGTCGATGATCGGCTTCGGCACGCTGACGGCAACGCTCGTAGTCGCGCTCGGACTGCTGCGCGGGGAGGGTTGGGACCAGGCGCTGTGGATCGCGCTCGGCGCGGCCGCCGCCTCGTTGGGAGCCTACACGGGTGCGGCCATGTATGAGAGCCGCCACCACCTCAGAGCGGAGGCGCTGCGCAAGCGGCTGGACCGCACGAAGGCGGCGGCCGACGCGGTGTGCGACACGCATGCGGCGATCTCGCGCGCGACCATGGCGCGCGGCCGCACTCACCGTGCCCTGGCGGCCGACCTCGGCCACACGGGGCAGTTGACGTTCGAGACGGTGTGGCGCCGTCACCACCGCGACCCGCGCGCCGTCGTGCCGGAGCTGCCGGCGCTCGTGCTCCCGAGCGACCGCGAGCTGGAGCGGATGCTGCTCGTGGCGCTGCGCGAGCCGCAGCGCCAGGCTCCGCGCCACGGGCCGGCGGGACCGAGCATGCCGCCTTATCCGGCGAACGGGAACGGCAACGGCGCCGTCCACCACGGGGTGCCGTCATGAGCGCCGGCGCCCCCTTCCGCACGGCGGGCGTCGTGTTCGCCGTGGTGCTCCTGATCTGCGCCGGCGCAGGCGCCGCCCGGCTGCTGACGACCCAGCAGCCGGGCGGCACGATGGTCGTGCTGGTGGGCGGCAGCCCGTCGGCGCAGAGCAGCCCGCAGGCGATCGCCGAGTGCGCCGAGGCGGCCGGCGCACGCGCGATTGCGACTGGCGCGCAGCTCACGATCGTCCCGGTCGGCAGCGTCCCGGCAGACCTCCGAACTTCCCCGATCTCGACCGCTCTCACCTTCGCCGAGCGGCTCGACCCCGCAGGCGCCGAGCATGCTCGAGAGGAGCTGTCAAGACAGGTCGCTGCGCGTGTCGCGGTGTTGGCCGACGGCCCGCGGCCGAGCGGATCAAGCGACACGATCACCGCGATCGAGATCGCCGCGGAGCAGCTGGCGCAAGCAGCGCCACCGCGTCAACTGGAGGTGTGCGACGACGCTCACGAGGTCGGCCGCTTCCCGTTCGGCAGAGTCGACTTCTACAGTGAGCGGCTCACGCCTGCCCGCGTCCGCGAGCTGCTCGCGCAGATGCGCCCCTGGCTGCCAGACCTCTCGACGGTCGCGGTGACGTTCGGAGCGACCGACACCGACAGACTCGTGCGCGTCCGTTGGGCGCGCGAGGCGGCGATCGGCGGCTTCTGGTCGGCGTGGGCACTCGTGACGCACGCGCAGGAGTTTTCATATCGCGAGGTCGCCTCAGGTGGAGAGGACTGAACCGAGGCCATTGGCCGGGCCTACGTAGAAGGGTTTTGGCCACGTGCCGCTCGTTCGTGGCCAAAACCCACGGGAAACCGCCCGTATCTGGACGTATCTCGGCCGCCCCAGACGCCCGGACCGGTGAGACATCCATGCTGCAAATCGCCACATATGACCATGACGGTTTGTGGTGCCTGAAAATCGTGGTGTCCCCGGTTCGAGTCCGGGTCTCGCCATCGCCTGAAAGCCCCGCACATCGGGGCGCTTCTTATTCTTTGGTCGATCTCCAAAACGAGCGCCGACGCGACATCTTTAGGTTCCGTGGCCAATTTGCGGCCAAAACCCCCATGGCCCAAGAGCGCCTCAGGCGGCCAGGATCATGGCCTAGCGCCCTCTGGAGGCCCCTGCTCGGGCCTAGCGTTCAGCGCCACAGCAACGAAGGTAGGCCGGGAGCGGCGGGAACCGCCCCGGCCTGACACCGAAAGGAATGCGCCCTTCCGATGCCGGAGGAGATTCTTCCCGACCAAGGGCCGGGCTACCAGTCGCGCCCACAAGCAGGCAGACACTCGTCGCTGTCTGGGTCGACTTCGCGTATCCCGTAAATCACGGCCGCCCGCAACCTGCCGACGACGCCTACCAGGGCCTTCTCGTGACGGGCGGGGCCCTTGAGCAGCGCGTCGACGCTGCGCTGGCCCAGCTGAGCGTCGCGCCAGTCCGCGGCGTCCGCATTCTCCTACCGGCAAGGACACGGGCGGGTCAACCGGCTGGGACGGACCGCGCGCCGGCCCGTCCCACGCTCGGTAAGCGAGCTAGTGTCGGTCGCGTTCTTCGTCGTAGGGCTCGCGGCTGCCGGACTTGGCGAGGCCGCGGCTGATCATGTACCCGACCGTGAGGATGGTCGCGTACAGCCACACCTGCTGGGCGCCGTAGTCGGCGCTGCCGTCGGCGTTGTCCACGACAAGGCCGGCGATCAGGACGCCTGCCAGAACCGCAAGGTACGCGAAGAACTCCGTCGTCTTGAACGCGGCCTTCGTCTCGGTAGACAACCGACGGATCGTCCCCCCGGCCTCCGTACCGCGTCCAGCGCGCGTGCCCACGTTGGCGCCAGCCCCTGAAACGTCTCGTGCAGCCATCTGGCCTCACCTCCTCATTGAAGATCACACCGCCTCACAGCCCAAAAGCGGTGAGACGCACCGATCAGGTTCCCGGCGCCGAGCGTCATAAACCGAGCCGTCAGAGAAAAGCGCCGTCACGCTCCCAGCAGTCTGCAGCCATTCCGTTTGGGAGCAGATCAGCGGGGCAATGTGAGTGCCGCGAGGCTAGGCCTCCAGGGTATTCAGTTCGCCCGGCCGGGCACTCGTAGACGCGGGGACGCTGATCCGTATTGCGCGGGTCCAGCGGCCCCGCGTCGCTTGCGACCAGGGCCCGCGGCCCGGAGCGGGCGGGCGAGCATTCCGCCTTGGCCGCTAGCTGGTCGCGAGAGTCGTACGCCGATGCGGACTCAGCCCGTTGCGCGTCGACCGGATGCCTACGCAGGCGAGAAGACGCCCGATCATTAGCCGTATCGAGGAGGGCATCGCGCGATGCCGCTTCGTGATTGCGGACGTGACCGGCTGGAACCCAAATGTCGTATACGAGGTCGGTCTCGCCGCGGCGCTCTCGAAGCCGATGCTGGTCCTGTGCGAACGCAGACACTTCCGCGCATCCGGGATCCCTTTCGACTTCCGCGGTGAGGAGCTGATCAAGTACGCACAGACGAACCGCGGAGATCTCAGACTGAACCTCACGAGAAAGGCTCGCGAATTGAAGGATGCGACCAACCCGGTTGACGACGTATAGAGAGGGACCGCGGCTCAGTCCCACAAGCGCAGCGAGACCCGCGTCGGGCTTCTTCCGGAGCCCCGCACGCTGCCGGCGGCGACAGGCCTGAGGGTGGCAGGCTTGCCGCAAGCCAAAGTGCTCGCTGTTTGGCCACGAACTGACTCCTCGTGGCCAAAACCCTGTCGAAGCCACGCGTATCTGCACGTATCTCGGCCGCCCGAGGCGTCCACCGCCGTGCCGCATCTCTGCTGCAAATCGCCAGGTATCACCAGTAGCGGTCGAGGTGCCTGAAAATCCGCCAAGTTCTCGCCATCCGTCGAAGGCCCTGGTAACCGGGGTGGCCCCGCTTGATTGCCCTCGCCGGGCCGCTACCCTCCAAGCTTGGCTTCCACGCTCGACACAGGCAACCTCCAAGAGGCGCTCGAGGACGCAGTGATCGTGATCGACGAGCACATGCTGTTCAAAAGGCTTGAGGCCCCACGTAGCCGCGGTCCTCGAAGGTGAGCATTGAACGGACGGGCACCGCCCAGCCCCGCGAGCCCGCGGACCGTTCGCCCTCCAGCTCGCCGGCAGAGATCAGCCGGCGGACGTGTCGTGTCGAGCAGCCGAGGTAGTCGGCGACCTCTTGCACGCTCCAGGACGCGCCGGCGCGCTCGGCTCGGATCGCGCGGACCGTTCTCACCGCGAGATCGTTGATCTCCTCATCCGTCAGCGGCAGCGATTCATGCGACCTCATCCGCCGACCGTAGCCGCGCATTGCAGGCGCCACGCCGGACCGCAACAAGGATGTGGCAGCCCGCGCGCCTGTGATGGCTCACCGCCCCCAACGCGTGACTAACTATCGACGATCACGCAGAAACACCGTCGGCCCGGCTTCCTCACGCCATAGGCCGTTCTCGTCGGCCTCCAGGCCCAGGCAGTCGCGATACCACGCGCCGAGGGCCACCGGGTCGGCGGCCCGCAGGAAGTAGCCGCCGATTCCCAGCACGCGTTCCATGTCGCCATCTTGCCAGGGCATCGCGCACTGCGCAGCACCGATCTCAATCCCGGATCGGGATGATCGCTGCTGGTCGCTGGAGGCCAGTCGTGAACGGAATATCGTCACCCGCGGGCGGCGCCGCCTATCAATCAGTCCGCAATGAAAGGTAAAGTTGCGACAAATTCGCAAGACCCTGATGGGCGTGACGGTGGTGGCCTGCCTCCTGGTCCCGGCCACAGCTTCGGCTCAGCCGTCTACGGCGGCTCCGTCCTCCACCTCGCAAGGCAAGTTGGACCTCGCCCGCGACAAGTCCAAGTCACCGCGGACGGACCTGCGGCGCTACCCCAAGGGGGACACCGCGCCGGAGAGCCGCGCCAAGTCGCTCAAGCCGGCCGCAGGCCAGGACGAGAGCAAGCAGGTGCTGACCAGCCAGCCGCTGGCCAACGGCGCCATCAGATACACGAGCTATACGCCGGCCAAGGGCGTGGCACCTGAGCAGCTCGCCGCCAAGCTGCGCAGAAGAGGCGTGAAGGCCGAGGTGACGACGCCCGACGAAACCAGCGGCGGCATCTCCGCACTCGCCGGTTCATGCGGCTATGGGATCGCCCGGGCGCCCTGCCCGGTGGAATACTGGCGGAACAACGGCTACGACGATCCGCAGATGTACTTCGTCGACCACAGCGGCTCGAAATGGCCGACCGACGCAGCCGTGTACACATGGAACCAGTCGTACGGGATCGACTCGTACTACGTCTGGGGCGGCTGCCCCGGCTATGGCGGAACACACTGCGTCCATGTGTGGAGCGGCAACTATGGCAACAGCGGCTGGAGTGGCCAGACCTCTTATGCCACGAATTCCGACTACTCGTACATCGACGGCCAGACCGTTGTCTACCTCAACGACTACTACTCGATGACCAGCTTTGAGACGCGCAGCACTGCCTGCCACGAGCTGGGCCACGCACTGGGCCTTCTGCATGCGGTCGGCTCTGGCAGCTGCATGTACTCGTGGTCGAGTGCCTATCCGCACAGCGACGACTTCGCCCTGCTCGGGGGCATTTACTCCGTCTATCGGTAACTGCCTCACCCAACCGGGAGCAGCAGTACACGGTCCAGGTCGGCCATCCCGACCTGGACCGTTGTCCGGGACGCGGCGTGATGGGCTGGGCGCGTTCAAGGAGCGCCCGCGGGCGTGAAGCTCGACGGACGCGGGCTTCGAGGTCAGTCCGGCAGCAGGCGCCGCGTGACGGCCGTCGCACTCACCCCGTGCACGGCGATTGAGACGATCACGCAGGCGATCGTCGTCCACAGCACCGCGGACGCGTCCGCGCCGAGCAGGCCGCCGGCTGCCGCCACGACCGCGTAGTTCAACGCCGCCACCCCCTTCACGCCGAACCACGCGACGTACAGTCGCTCGCGCGGCGCGATGCCCGAGCCGACCAGCGCCAGCAGCGCCGTCGCCGGACGGATCAGGAACAGCAGCAGCGGCGCGAGCAGCCAGCCGGCGAGCCCCGGCTCCTCCAGGCCCGACGTCGTCAGCGCGCTGCCGAGCAGCAGCAGCACGGCCAGCTCGAGCACCGTCTCGGCCGTTTCCGCACCGTCGTGGAACTGGCGGTTCGCGTCGCTCTCGTACTCGTGGCGGCGGAAGGCGAGTCCACCGGCGAACGCGGCGACAAAACCGTAGGCGCCGATCAGCTCCGCACCCGCGAACAGCAACAACGCCGCCGCCACCGCCGCCCATGCCTCGAACCCGCCGGCGAGCAGATCGCGCCGGCGCATCGCGTGGAAGGCCGCGGCGAAGCTCCAGCCTGCGACCACCCCCCAAATGGCCGCGACGGCGACCGCGTAGAGCACGTCAGTCGCCAGCCACGATCCGAGCATGCCGAGATCCGCATCGCGGGTCGTCAGGGCGAGGCCGAGCACGAGCAGCGGCAGCGCGGCGCCGTCGTTCGCGCCCGCCTCGGCGGTCAGCACTGCCCGCGCGCGCGGCTGGTGCTCCGAGGTGCCGGGCGGGCCGAGGCCGACGTCGCCGGCCAGCACCGGGTCGGTCGGCGAGAGGGCGGCGCCGAGAACGATCGCCGCCGCCACCGGCAGGCCCATCGCGAGCGACGCATACAGCGCGATCGCCGCCGCCGTCAGCGGCATCGTCACAAGCAGCAACAACGCAACTGTTCGCCAGCGCCGCGGGGGCGCGCGCCGCAGCCGCAGCGCCGTTGCGAAGACCGCGACGGCGATCGCCACGTCGGTGAGGATCTCGACCGTGTCGTGGCCGGTCAGCAGTCGAAACGGGTCGATCCCGAGCGGTCGTACGACGAGCGCGCCGATCGCGCCCATCGCCAGGTAGACGAGGCTTGCCGAGAAGTGGCGGTCCGTCTCGTGCGACAGCGCGCCGATCGCGCCGATCGCCGCGAGCGCGACGAGGAGCAACGCTGCGGGAACCTCGCCGCCGAGCGAGATGCCGGAGGCGGCGTTGGCGAGCACGGGGGCGAGCACGTCCGTCGATACCCGGCGCGGTGAGCGGACAACCGCAGCCAGCGCTCACCACGTGGAACCGTCGCGTAAACGCGGAGGTTTCGCGAAGCTGGAGACGAATGATCAGACGGACGCTGGATTTCCAGCTTTCGAATCGACGAATCCGCTTCGCGAATCAACCGAGGAGACCTGATGAACGAGCACCGCAGTGGCTGGCTCCTGTTCGCCGGCATCATGATCTTCATCGCCGGTGTGCTGAACACGATTTACGGGATCGGCGCGATCAGCGACTCGAAGTTCTTCGTGGACGACACGAAGTACATCTTCAGCAACCTCAACACATGGGGCTGGATCACGCTGATCGTCGGCGTCCTGCAGCTCATCGCGGCCGTCTCGATTTGGCGCGGCGGCGGTTTCGGAATGGTGATCGGGATGACCGTGGCGATGATCAGCGCGATCGTCGCGCTGCTGTCGATCGCCAGCTACCCACTCCTGTCGCTCGCGATCTTCGCGATCGACGTGCTGATCCTCTACGGCCTCGCGACGTACGGCGGCCAGCGCAACACCTCGGGCATCACGGCGTAGCGGCACGCGCCGCCGCAGGCCGCGCGCGAGCGCGGCCTGCGGCGCCCGCGCGGCGTTGTCTCCGTTAGGTTCCTCACACCGTCGATCGCACGGTGTCTATGGGGGATGCCGGGGGGCAGCGCCGAGTAAGGGGGAGTTTGGTGTGAGCAGGCTGCGGTTCTTCTCGCTGGCCGGCGCGATGGTCTTGGCGCTCGCGGTCGCGGTCGCGGCATGTGGGGATGACAGCGCCCCGCTGACGGGTTCGATCCATATCGATGGTTCAGGCACCGTCGCCCCGCTCACGAAGGCGATTGCCAGACGCTTCGTCGCCGAGCATCCCGATGTCCGCATCACGGTCGGGACGTCTGGCGCTGTCGTCGGCGCGGACGAGATCTCGGTCCCGGTCGTCAACGACGCGGTGGTGCTGATGGTCCACCGCACCAATCCGGTCAGATGCCTCACGACGACCCAGCTCAGACAGATCTGGCATGGCAACTCGGAAGTCACCGAGAGGTGGAGTCAGGTCGACGACCTCGACCCGCCGTATGACGGCGACCTCACGGCCTGGGGAACGGGCACCGACACGGAGACGTTCGCCTTCTTCACCAAGGCGGTGAACCACAACGAGGGCGAGACCCGCGACTACAACAACTCGCTGCACCGGGAGGCGCTCCCGGTGGAGATGATCGCCGGCACGGTCGGATTCTTCGGCTACGCCGGGTACCGCTACTACGCGGCCAGAGCGAGGACGGTCAAGGCGATCGCCGTCGACAGCGGGGAGGGTTGTGTCGCCCCGTCGCCCGAGACAATCGCCAACGGCAGCTTCAGACCGCTCTCTCGCAGGCTGTTCGTCTCCCTGCCAGCCGCGGATCTGGCGCGGCCGACGATGAAGGCGTTCCTGCAGTTCTATCTCGACAACGCCCAGGACGTGGCGTCGGAGGTCGGCTTCGTCCCGCTCACCGACGAGCAGCTGGCGGAGACCGAGACAAGGCTCGAACGACTGGTCGCCAAGGCGAGCAGACCCTCTTAGGTCCGCTCCAGGATCACCACGGGAATGTCGCGGTCCGTCTTCTTCTGGTACTCGTCGTAGTCGGGCCAGACCGCCGCCATCTTGCGCCACAGCTCCGGCTTCTCCTGCGGCGTGGCATCGCGCGCGTGCGCTCTGAAGACGTCGCCTCTGACCTGCACCTCGACGTCCGGGTCGGCCTGCAGGTTGACGTACCACCCGGGCGGCGCATCGGTCCCGCCACGGGACGCGACGATCAGGTAGTCGTCGCCGTTGCGCTCGAAGATCAGCGGCGTCGTTCGCTCCTCGCCGCTCTTGCGGCCTCTCGTCGTCAGCAGCAGGATGGTCGTCCCGCGCTGCCAGCTATAGCCCTCCTCGCCGTCCGTCGCCCGGTAGCGGTCGACGTGCTCCTGTCCAAACAGCATCGGTGCCTCCTGTGCTCGATCCCTTTCGAATCTAGCGCGGAGGCCGCAGGCGTCAGCGGCGATAGACCGGATCCACCACCGGCGCCAGCGCCGGCATCGCCTCGCGGGCCGTGAGGTAGGTCTCGAACGGACTCCCGCAGCAGGCGTTGCGCACGACCACGACCACCCGGCCGGTGCGCGGACTCGCGATCGCGAGCGACTCCCAGCCGAACAGCTCGCCGATGTGGAAGTGCCAGCCCTGCTCGATCTGCAGGCCGAGGCCGTACGCCGAGCCGCGCAACAGGTGGCTGGACGGCACGCGTCGCAGGCGGGCGGCGCGCGTGCGCGGACTGAGAAGCGCGTTGCCGAAGTCGGCCGCGGCCCAGCGCGCGAGGTCCTCGAGCGTCGAGACGCCGCCGGCCGCCGCCCCGGCCGCCGAGGTCGACCAGTCCGTGGCGTCCGTCCCTGCTCTCTCGATGCGCTCCCCCGACGCGTCGAGGTAGCCGTGCATGACGACCGGCGCAGTACGGGTGGGCGACGGGATGCGGGTGTCAGTCAGTGCGAGCGGCTCCAGGATCCGACCCCGCACGAACGTGCCGAACGGCATCCCCGACACGCGTGCGACGAGCTCGCCGAGGATCACGTAGTTCGTGTTCGAGTAGCTGAACACGCCGGGCTGCTCGGGCGCGTAGCGCGCTGCCACGCGGACGAGCTGCGCCGGCGTCCAGACGCGCTGCGGCGTGAGCGCCGCGGTCGTGAACGGCCCGTCGGTGCGATGGCCGTAGTCGGGGAAGCCGCTCGTCATGTTGAGCAGTCTGCGGACCGTCGCGCTGCCGCCGCCTGGGAGCGGGTCGGTGAGAGTGCCGACGTAGCGGGCGACGGGCGCGTCGAGGCGGACCCGGCCGTCGTCGACGAGCAGCAGCACCGCCGTCGCGGTGAACGTCTTGGTGATGCTTGCGATGCGGAAGGACTGGTCCGGGCTCGCGGGTGCGCCGGTCTCGCGGTTCGACAGCCCGAATGCGCGCAGCGCGGTGCCGCGTGCCGGATCCCACACGCCGTACATGACGGCGGGCGCGTCGTAGTCGCCGATTGCCCGCGCGCCGACGACGTCGGGCGTCGGCAGCTCCGCCAGGTCGGCCGCGCTCATCGGCTGCGTCGGGAGCGTGAAGGGGAGCGATACCTGCTGCTGCGCGGAGGCGGCGGCAGTCGTGCCCGTGCCGCCGGCGGTCAGCGCAAGCGCAGCGAGCGCGACGAGCCACACGCGATGCGTCACGAGAACCGGCGCCGCCGCAGCTTCGGCAGATCGCCCTCGCGCCACTCGACGATCTCGTGCGTGGCGCCGGGCGGGAGTTTGCCGTGCTCGTCGAGCTCGGCCGCCTCGCCGCGTGCGATCAGACCTTGGACGAACGCGCGCTCCGCCGCGTCGCGGGAGCGCCGCTCGTCGTCTGTCTCCTGTCCGCCGGTAGGCGCGCCAGCGTCGTCGCCGGCGCGCCGTCTGTCGTTCATGCCTCGATGCTAACCCGCGTGAAAGCCGCAGTCGAAGTGACGGCGCACGAGTGCGAAGCCGTCGCCGTCGAGCGGCTGCAGCTCGTGGCTCTTCGGCCGTCCGCTCCGCACCAGCGGAGCGTCCTCCTCGCCGGCGTCCCCGATGTCGACGCGTCCGCGCCGGAACAGATCCTCCACGAACGACGCCGCAGCATGCTCGGGCGCAGGAATCGCAGCCGAGCCGACGTCGGGAAGCGCGCCGGCGACGCCGAAGCGACGCTGCTGTACCGGCGTCTCCACGACCAGGTCGCCCCGCAGCCCGAACGCGTCGCGCGGCAGCGTGACGCGCTGCAGGTCCGTCTGCGGCGGCTCCAGCTCCCCGCCGGCCGCAGCCATCTTTCGCCCCACGACCGCCGGGCTGACGGCGTCCACCGACGGCAGCGACAGGATCCCGTGCCCGAGGAACGCCCCCAGCAGCGCACGGCGGTACCTGCCCTGGAACAGCTGGGCGTCGGCGGCGACCATGTGCGCCGCGACCTGGCTCATGTACGCCGGCACGACCGGCGACGTCGCCACGCCGGTGCGCAGCAGCTGCGCCGCGTCTCTCGAGACGACCTCCAGGCCGGTGGCAGTCGGATCGCCGTGCAGCGCGAACATCCCGCCGATCGCACCGAGGAACGCGCCGCTGAAGACGCGCGAGAACGAGTGCGGCTCCGACGACAGCTGGAACGCCGGCCCGCTCGGGGACAGCTGCGCCGGGTCGCGGTAGAACCAGCTGTTGGCGGCGTTGCGCAGCGAGTCGCCGTCGACCGCGTCGGGCACCAGCCTGCGAATCGCCCAGCCGAGCTGCTCCGCGCAGCGCGAGAGCGTCGAGTTGGTGCCGACGCGCCCGCCCGTCTCCTCGATCACGGCCGTGCGAATCGACTCGAGCTGCAGCGCGCACAGCATCGCGCTCATGTCGCCGAACGACTCGTGAAGCGCTGCGGCCTCGATGAACGGCGTGTCAAACAGTTGCGGGCACAGTGCGTCGAGCACCGCGTGGCCCTGCTCGTGGTTGATCACGTCGCCGCTTGCGCCGGAGAAGCACGTGATCCCCGCGACCTCGTCGTGGAAGAAGCGCAGCGCTTGGCGGTCGTAGAAGGCGTTGAGGTCAGGCCCGGCGTCGAGCTCCACCGGCAGCACGGCGCCGACGGCGGCGTGCCATCTCGCGCCGGCCCCGATCGTCGCCCCCCACAGGTCGGAGCCGCGACGCAATGCCTCGGCGGCCACCCAGTAGCGAAAGCCGGGCGTGCCCGGACTGAGGTCGGCGCCGGCAGCCGGCTCCGGCTCGGTGATCTGCGTCGGCAGCGGTGCGGCGCCGAGTCTCGGTCTCGGCCGCGCGATCAGCAGGTGCGGCGCGTCTGGCGCGCCTGGATCGTCGCCCCACGTCTGTATCTGACCGGCTCCCACGGTCGGTGCTCCCACGGCGGTCATCACGTTCCCCTTTCCGATGGACGCGCCCACACTCCCAGAGCACCGGACTTAGATCAATAGTTCTTCATTATTTATGAAAATAAGGCGCAAAGGCGCGCGAACGCGCGTGCGTCAGGCCCCGTCGACCATCCGGTACACGCCCGGCAGGTCGGGGTAGCCGCTCGACGCCCAGCCGGAGTGCTGGAGCGCGGCGATCTGCGACTCGGGCGGCTGACCGGCGCTCGTCAGGATCGACTGGACGCCGGCGCTCGCGCGGCCGTAGCCGGGGATCGCGTCCTCGCCGCGCAACCACGCCGCCGTTGCATTCGCCGCCGCGACCGGATCGCTCCAGATCGCGGCGGACGTGCCGTAGCGGCCGGAGTCCGTCCAGCCGATGTTGAGCCAGTTGTGGTTCCCCTGTGCCTCGCGCGAGGTGGCCGCGCCGCCCGACTGCTCGGCGAGCATCCAGGACGCGACGACCTGCGGGTCGAGCCCGGTCTGCGCCGCGACCTGGGTCGCGAACGTGCGCTGCCCGGGCGTCATCATGCCGGCGGCGTGGGCGCTGAGACCCGCGCCCGGGACGGCCGCCGGTGCCTGCGCCTGAGCGAGCACGTTCGCGAAGCTGTTCGACCCCGACGCCGCCGCGATCGGCGCGGTCGCCTGCGTAGCAGCAGCGGCGACGGGCGCCGCCGCACCGCCGTTCTGCAGCGGCGCGATCAGCTGCCCCTGGATCTGCTGGATGCGCGCAACCGCGTCGACGAGGGTCATCGTTCCCCCGGAGTGATCGGCGGGGGACGGCGCGGCTTGAGCTCAGCGCGGGTCGTCCACCAGCGCCTCGTCCGCGCGGATGATGTGCATCACCGCGTTGATGAGTGCGAGGTGGGTGAACGCCTGCGGGAAGTTGCCGAGGTGGCGGCCGGAGTGCGGGTCGATCTCCTCGGCGTACAGCGCGAGCGGGCTGGCGTAGGAGAGCAGCTTGTCGCACAGGTCGCGGGCGCGTGTGACTTCGCCGATCTCAACCAGCGCGGAGACGAGCCAGAAGGAGCAGATCGCGAACGTGCCCTCCTCGCCGGCGAGACCGTCGTCGGTCTCGCGCACGCGGTAGCGGAGAACCATGTCGTTCTCGGTCAGCTCGTCGGCGATCGCGAGCACGGTCGCGCGCGTGCGCGGATCGTTCGGCGGCAGGAAGCCGAGCAGCGGGATCAGCAGCAGCGAGGCGTCGAGCGCCTCAGTGTCGTAGTGCTGGACGAACACGCCACGGTCGTCGACGCCGCGCTCGCAGATCTCCTCGTGCATCTCGTCGGCGGCGGCGCGCCAGCGCTTGGCGGCGGCGCGGTCGCCGCGCAGCCGTGCGAGGCGGGAGCCGCGATCGGCGGCGACCCAGCAGAAGACCTTCGAGGAGGTGAAGTGCTGCGGCTCGCCGCGCACCTCCCAGATGCCGCGATCGGGCTCGCGCCATTCCGCCACGGCGGCGTCGACCTGCTGCACGATCAGCGGCCACATGCGGTCGTCGAGGCGGTCGCCGGAGCGCACGTGCAGGCGGATCGAGTCGAGCAGCACGCCCCATACGTCGTGCTGCTTCTGGTCCCACGCGCCGTTACCGATGCGCACCGGCTTGGCGCCCTCATAGCCGCTCAGATGCGGCAGCTCCTCTTCGTCGAGCCGCTCGCGCCCGTCGATCCCGTACATGATCCGCAGCGGTCCGCCGGCTTCGAGGCGGTCCATGATGAAGTAGAGGAAGTCGTGCGCCTCGCGGTCGAAGCCGAGCGTCGAGAGGCCCCACAGCATGAAGGTGGAGTCGCGCAGCCACGTGTAGCGGTAGTCCCAGTTGCGTTCGCCGCCCGGCGTCTCCGGCAGTGACGTGGTGGCGGCCGCCATCATCGCGCCGGTCGGCGCGTAGGTGAGTCCCTTCAGCGTGAGCGCGGAGCGCTGCAGGTGCACGCGCCAGGGGTGGTCGGGGAAGCGGCCGCGGCTGATCCACTCGTGCCAGAAGTTGCCGGTGTAGGAGAGCTGCGCTCTCGCCTCGTCGAACGTCGCGGGCGGCAGGTGCTCGCTCCAGCCGAGCGCGCAGAAGCGCGTCTCGCCGGCGCGCAGGCGGGTCTCCGCGCGGGCGCGCGGGCCCTCGAAGCCGAGCCGCATGTCGCTGCGCAGACGCAGACGCATCGACTGGCCCTCGACGGCGCAGACGCCGTCGCCGTAGCCGTCGCCCTCGTAGTGCCAGCTGCCGCGCTTGCGGGCGTAGTCGAAGGCCGGCTCGCAATCCATCTCGACGTCGACGAAGCCGTTGAGGCAGCGCATCGTGCGCAGCAGCACGTGGGCGGCCTCGTGGTCGCGTGGGGAGCGGGCGTAGCGGTGCGAGCGCTCCTCGCCGTGGTGCCATGGGCCGAGCACGAGCACGTCGCGCACGACGAGCCAGCCGGTCGGCGTGCCCCACGTCGTCTCGAGGATCATCGTGCCCGGCAGGTAGCGGCGATCCGTGGGGACCGCCTCATCCCTCGGGCCGACGCGGAAGCGGCCGGCGTGGCGATCGAGGATCCCGGCGAAGACGGACGGGCCGTCCATCCGCGGCAGGCACATCCACTCGACGTTGCCGCTCAGCGCAACGAGCGCGCACACCTCGCAGTCCGACAGGAAGCCGTAGTCGGCGATCGGCGGGAACTGACTCCCGCCAAGCGGGATCTCGTGCTGTGCGGCCTCGGTGGCGACGACGTCGAACTCCACCTGCCGCAGGCTAGCGGCCGTGCGCCCATCTGCGTTTATCCAGGCGTATGAGCTTGCGGCGCCACCATCAGGCACGGTGGCGCCGCCCCGTCTCAGTCGTCGTCACGCCTGAGCGCATCCTTCACCTTGTCGGCCGCATCGCCGACCTTGTCCTTCACGGTGCCACTCGCCTCGTCGACCTTGCCCTCGCGGCGCAGGTCGTCGTCGTCGGTGAGGTCGCCGGCAGCCTTCTTGACGCGGCCCTTCGCAGTGTCGACGTCGCCGTCAGCCATGGTGGTGCTCCCCTCGATCGTGTGCGTTCGTGTGCGTGGGTCGGCTCAGACGGTCCCCGGTGCGTAGGAGCGCGAAACGCGGGTAGCACCCGCCGCATGACGAGATTCGGCTACACGATGATGTGCGAGCAGTCGCGGCCCGACCAGCTCGTACGGGACCTGCAGGCGGCCGAGCAGGCCGGCTTCGACTTCTCCGTGATCAGCGATCACTACGCGCCGTGGCTCGATTCCCAGGGGCATTCCGGCTACGCCTGGTCGATCCTCGGGGCGGCCGCGCAGGCGACCGAGCAGATCCCACTGATGACCTACGTGACCTGCCCGATCCTGCGCTACCACCCGGCCGTCGTCGCGCAGAAGGCGGCGACGATGCAGATCCTCTCCGGCGGGCGCTTCCGGCTTGGGCTCGGCGCGGGCGAGAACCTCAACGAGCACGTCGTCGGGGAGCGCTGGCCGATGGTCGGCGAGCGGCACGAGATGCTGGAGGAGGCGGTCGAGATCATCGGCGCGCTGTTCGACGGCGACGGGACGGTCAACTTTCGCGGCCGGCACTTCCAGGTCGAGTCGGCCGTGCTCTACGACCTCCCGGAGGAGCGCGTGCCGATCGGGATCGCCGTGTCCGGGCCCAACTCATGCGCTCTGGCCGGCGCACATGCCGACGCGATGATCGCGGTGCAGCCGGAGGCCGAGCTTGGCGAGCTGTTCGACAGAGCTGGCGGCGCGGGCAAGCCGCGCGTCGGCCAGGTCGCGATCTGTTGGGACCCGGACAGAGACGCCGCGGTGCAGCGCGCGCACGAGCAGTTCCGCTGGTTCGGGCTCGGCTGGAAGGTCAACGCCGACCTGCCGAACCCGACCGCATTCGAGGGCGCTTCGAGATACGTGACGCCCGAGGACGTGGCCGAGGGCATCGCCTGCGGGCCGGACGTGCAGACCCACGTCGACGCGGTGAAGCCCTACCTCGACGCCGGCTTCGACGAGGTTGCGCTCGTGCAAGTCGGCGCCGAGACGCAGGCGGACTTCTGCGCGTGGGCGGAGGGAGAGCTGCTGCCGGCGTTGCGGGGCCTGTAGCAACAGCTAATAGCGTTGGATATATCCGCCTTTATTGACTATAGTGGCGGCTATATGCAACCTAAAGGGTCCCCAAGACCTGAACGAGCGCCGCGTCCACTGCCGGGCGGGGTGCGTCGCGCGCTACGCAACGTCGCGGCGGATCTCTCGACGTGGCGCAAGCTGCGCGGGCTGACCCAGGCGCAACTGGCCGACCGCGCAGGCGTCTCGCGCGACACGCTCATCCGCCTCGAGCGCGGCGACGGCGGCGTCAGCACCGAGAAGCTCATGCGCGTGCTGCGGGCACTCGGGATCCTCGACGGTCTCACGCAGGCGTTGGACCCCTATGAGACCGACGTCGGCCGCCTGCGGTCCGACGAGCGCCTCCCCCAGCGTGTCCGGCCCCGCGACCTGACTGGGAGGAGCGATGGCTGACACCGTCGTGGACGTCGTGGTCCAGATCGCGGGCGAGGACGTCACGGCCGGCCGTCTGTGGGCGCACCGCCGGCGCGGGAGCGAGTCCGCGACGTTCGCCTACACGACGGAGTACCTGACGCGGGCGGACGCGTACGAGCTGGATCCCGCGCTGCCGCTCGCGAACGGGCAGCAGCAGACGCCCGTGGGCCGCGCGACCTTCGGCGCCTTCTCCGATTGCGCCCCCGACCGCTGGGGGCGCCGGCTGCTGCAGCGAGCCGAGCGCATCCGCGCCCGCGACGACGGCGCGACCGAGCGCAGCTTCGGCGAGATCGACTACCTGCTCGGCGTGCGCGACGACCTGCGCCAGGGCGCGCTCCGCTTCCGCGATCCGGCGTCCGGCAGCTACGTCGCGACTGAGCAGGTCGGTGTGCCGAACCTGGTTGAGCTGCCACGCCTGCTCGCAGCAGCGGAGCGACTCGAACGCGAAGAGGCGACTGACGCGGATCTCGTGATGCTCCAGCGCGGCGGCAGCTCGCTCGGCGGCGCACGCCCGAAGGCGCATGTGCTCCACGGGAGCGGTCGCATCGCGATCGCCAAGCTCCCGAGCCCGATGAGCGACGAGTGGGACGTCATCCGCTGGGAGGGCGTCGCGCTCGGGCTCGCGCGCCGAGCGGGGATCACCGTCCCCGACGCGACTACGCACGTGTTCGATGGCAGAGCGATCCTCGTCGTCGACCGCTTCGACCGCGAGGGCACCCGGCGCATCGGCTACGTGAGCGCGATGACGATGCTGGAGACGACCGACGGCGACTCCGGCAGCTATCTCGACATCGCCGACGCAATCGAGCGCCACGCGCCGGACACGAGCGCCGACCTGCGAGAGCTGTGGCGGCGGATCGCCTTCACCATCCTGATCTCCAACACCGACGACCACCTGCGCAACCACGGGTTCCTGCGCACCAGCACCGCCGGATGGTCCCTGTCACCCGCGTTCGACGTGAACCCCGATCCGGCACCAGGCCCCAAGCTCCTGAGCACCGCGATCGGCTACGACGACAACGCGGCCCGCATCGATCTCCTGATGGATGTCGCGGATCACTTCGCCCTCACGCAGAGCGAGGCCACCGCCATCCTCGGCGACGTCGTCGAGGCGACCGGCAGATGGCGGCGCGAGGCAGGAGACCGCGGGCTCGGCGTTGCCGCGATCGAGCAGATGGCACCGGCGTTCGAGCATGCGCAGGCCGATGTGGCACGCGAGCTCGTCGGTGTGCTCGCGTGAGCCGCCTGATCGCCCGCCGCAACTCCACCGCCGGTCCCTGTGTTTGGATCCTCCGATGGCCGCGGATCGGCACGACGGCGAAGGACGGATCACGCGGCGCGATGCGCTGCGTGCGGGTGCCGGCGCGTGCGCGGGCGGCGCGGCGATGCTCGGGCTGCTCGGACCGCTCAGCGAGTCGGCCGTCGCCGAGCAGCTCAAGCGCTACGGGCGCAGCGCCGCGGACCCGGTCGCGCAGAACGCGATCCTGATCGTCACCGACTCCACGCGCGCCGACTATCTGGGCGCGTACGGCAGCAAGCGCGGGCTGACGCCGAACCTCGACGCGCTCGCGCGCGACGGGCTCACGTTCACGCGTGCACACCCGGAGGCGATGCCGACCGGCCCGGCGCGCAACACGCTGCTCACGGGCGACCGACAGTTCCCCTTCCGTCACTGGCACCCCGAGCAGAACCTGCCGAAGAACCCCGGCTGGAACTCGATCCCGTCGGGCGAGCCGACGTTCCTCGACCTCCTCGACCGCGCCGGCGTCACGACCGCCTATGTGACCGACAACCCGTTCCTCGTCGGCCCGCGCTACGCACGCGTGAAGAACCGCGCGGACCACTTCGTCGGCTTCGAGGGCCAGACCGCCGTCTACTCGGCGAGCCACCGCGATCCGGTCCCCGTCGAACAGGTCCAGCGCTTCCTGCCGCCGTCGCTGCGCGGCGGCAGCGGCGCCGAGGCGGCGCTCGCGCTCTACCTCGCCTACGCGCCGCGCAACATGGCGGAGGACGACTACTTCACCGCCAGAGTCTTCAAGGCGGCGATCGACCTGATCGACACGCTGCGCCAGCACCAGCCGTTCGTGCTCGTGATCGACGGCTTCGATCCGCACGAGCCGTGGGACCCGCCGCCGGCTTGGGCACAGAGATTCGCCGGCGACAACCCGCTCGACTACGAGCCGCTGCACCCGTTCAACGCGCCGATCAGCGCGATGAGCCAGCTCGGCCTCTCATCCGCGGTCGCGCAACGCGTGCAGGGTCTCTACAGCGCAGAGCTGGCATTCACCGACCACTGGATCGGGAACCTCCTCGGGAAGGTCACCAGCGCCGGCCTCACCGACAGCACCGCCGTGATGTACACGAGCGACCACGGCATCCTGCTCGGCGAGCACGGCTTGATCGGCAAGAGCGGACGGCACATTCACAAGGAGATCCACCACACGCCGTTCATCGTCAAGCACCCGGGCCGCGCCTTGGCCGGGCACCGCAGCGCGTACTTCGCCTCCACGAACGACGTCGCGCCGACGTTGATGTCGTTCCTCGGCGTGAGACCCGGCCGGCGGATGGACGGCGAGGACCTCGCGGCCGTCTTCGACCGCACGCGCAAGGGCGAGGTCGCCGTGCGCAGATTCATGACCGCGTCCTACGACGACTACGTGATGGCGCACGACGGCCGCTGGCTGTTGTTCATGCGCACGGACGGCTTCGACAAGAACCTGTTCGACACGAGGTACGACCGCGGCGAGACGCGCAACCTCGCCGCCTCCCGGCCCGACGTCGTGCGCCGCCTGACGGCCGCACTGCGGCGCGACGCCGGCGGTTCGCTGCCGCGCTTCGGGCGCAGCGGCGTCATCGGCTGAACGCACTCACCGCGTTTCCGACCCTCGTGGGAGGGTAATAGTCGGCACTATTAACCGGAAAAAGGTGCGATAGAATGGGCGGAGGCGGTCGAAAGCCCGGCCGAGACGACGTCGAGGCATTGGCGGAGGAGCTGCAGGCGCTGCGACGCGAAGAGGAGGCGCGCCTGCAGTCCGAGCTCGACCAGACCACCTCGGACCTCGACCAGGCGCAATCCGACGTTGACCGGGAGTCGTCCCACGCGGATCAGCGCACGTCCGGCGAGGACCAGCAGATCGCCGACCGCGAGCAGCACGCCGCGGACCGCGACGAGGCCGTTTCCTCGTGGGAGCGCACACACCTCCCCAGCACGCCGGCCACCGAGGCGGCGCGCGACCGGTCCCGCAGGGAGCGCGCCAGGACCGAGGGGGATCGCGACGACCTGGCGGTGCGTCGCGCCGAGATCGCCGCTGAGCGCCGCGCGACGGACGCGCGGCGGAATGCGGCGGCGCGGCAGCGCGACTTCATCGCCGCGGCGCGCGACAACACCGCCCGGACGCGCGACGAGACGGCGGCGGCCCGCGACCTCGCGGCTGCCGCACGCGATCGCCGCTCAGCCGAGGCCGACTCGGACGAGCAGCCCACCGCGCTGAGCGAGCGGGCCGCCGCCGTGCGGCGACAGGCCGCCGCCGACCGCGACGCCGCCATGAGAGACCGCGAGGCCGCTGCCGCAGACCGCGACGCGGCCGCCAAGGACCGCGACGCCGCCGCCGCAGACCGCGACGCCGCTGCCGCAGACCGCGAGGCCGCCGGTGCAGACCAAGAGACCGACGGAGCGAACGGCAATGAGGCCGCAGCCGCCGACCGCGACGCCGCAACGGACGACCGCGAGCGCGACCGCCCGGATCGCTGACGCGTCTGCGCAGACGCTCGCCCGGCCGGCTCGGCGCCCCGGCCCCGCAGCCGGGGTTCCCCCCACGCGCACCCCGGTAGCGTGGCCGCCGACCCGTTCTGCGACAGGAGGCCGGCATGCGCAACGAGCCCACGACGATGACGTATGCGGTCGCCGACCGCGTCGCGCGCATCACGCTGAACCGGCCCGAGCGCGGCAACGGGCTGACGCCGACCCTGATCGCCGAGTTGGCGGCGTGTGTGGAGCAGGCGGATCTCGACCCGGCGGTCCACGTGATCCTGCTGGCCGGCAACGGCAAGGGCTTTTGCGGCGGCTACGACCTCGTGGCAAGCGCGGAGGGGATGGGCGACGGTGACTTTGGCGCCGGCGATGCCCCACCCGGCTCGCCGCTCGAACCGCTGACGATTGCGCGCAACCACGATCCGCAGGGCACCTGGGATCCGCTCGTCGACCACGCGATGATGAGCCGCAACGTCCGCGCGTTCATGACGCTGTTCCACGCGTCCACGCCGACCGTCTGCAAGGTGCACGGCTTCTGCGTCGCCGGCGGAACCGACCTCGCGCTCTGCTCCGACCTGCTCGTAATCGCCGACGACGCGAAGATCGGCTACCCGCCGGCGCGCGTATGGGGATCCCCCACGACCTCGCTGTGGGCGACACGCCTGGGCCCGCAGCGCGCGAAGCGGCTGCTGTTCACCGGCGACTGTCTGAGCGGAGCGGAGGCGCTCGAGTGGGGCCTCGCGATCGAGGCGCCGTCGCCGCAGCAGCTCGATGAGCGCACCGAGATCCTCGTCGAGCGGATCGCGCGGCTGCCGCTCAACCAACTGCAGATGATGAAGCTGCTCGTCAATCAACAGCTGTACGCCCAGGGCCTCCACACGACCCAGCTGATCGGGACCGTGTTCGACGGCATCGCCCGCCACACGAGCGAGGGCTTCGCCTTCCAGCAACGCGCCGCCGACGCGGGTTTCCGCACCGCGGTGCGCGAGCGCGATGAGCCGTTCGGCGACGCCGGCGGCTCCACGTTCAAGGGCTGAGCGCCGGCTCAGCCGCCCGCCGCCACCAGCACCTTCGCCCGCGCCGCCTTCACCGCCAGCTTCAAAGCGTCGACGTCGTAGGCGCCGTGGTGGCGCGTGCCGTTGATGAAGAAGCTGGGCGTGCCGGCGACGCTGCTGAGGTCGGCGCTCTCGACGTCGCGCGCGACGCGGCCGGCGTACTCGTGATCGCGCAGGTCGCGGCGGA